>OLRS01001130.1_pt1 | contig 27804 bp, 13 predicted proteins | sample 1673171 | NCBI WGS metagenome assembly OLRS01 (sample SAMEA3136762, study PRJEB25190) | human gut metagenome | biome: human gut; feature: human-associated habitat; material: faeces | place: Austria | collected 2013
TGCGTGATGTTTCTCCCGCCGGGTACGAAATAGAATTGGACGGAGTAAATGTACAACCTTTGCTGGTTGATGTGGAACATTTATCCGGAAACCCGGAACTGAGTGTGAAACTGGATGGAATGAAGATTTTTGCTGCAAAGATGGATACGGCTCGTTATGTGTTTGAAGTTCCGATGCCTGCTGTGAATAAAAAGAAAAAGAGTGAATATCAGGTCTTTGTCAATGAACAACTATTGGAAAAAGGTACGATTTTACGCTCTCCGCAGAAATTGCAGTCTTTTGCTGATTATGTAGATACAAAAATAGGTACGGCACATTCCCGCTGGATGATTGCACCGGGGCCCTGGATGCCTTTCAGTATGGTAAAATTGAGTCCGGATAATCAGAATAAAGGTTGGCAGGCCGGTTATCAGCCTACATTTGAGACATTAGGATGCTTTAGTCATATTCATGAATGGACAATGGGGGGATTGGGTATGATGCCAACCAATGGTAAACTGTTTGTGAAGGTGGGAGATCAGTTTCGTCCGGATGAAGGATACCGTTCGCGTATTGACAAGAAGACTGAAGAAGCTCCATTGGGATATTATAAGGTTTTCCTGACTGATACGGAGATTTTAGCGGAGGTGACGGCTACTGAAAGAGCAAGTTTTCAGAAATATACATTTCCTAAGGATAAGGATGGACGTGTGATGATCGATTTGCATATTCAGGCTGAATATGACTATAATCTGTTGGATGTGGATGTCAGGAAAGTGAGTGATTACAGAATTGAGGGACGTTCTCATCAGATATCCCCTCGTCCACATGTATGGAGTGATGATGCTGATCAGGAGTATGTCGTAAATTTCGTTATTGAATTTGATGCACCGATTAAAAAGGTGGGTGGCTGGAAGGATGACCAGATATTGAATGAAGCGCATATTTCCGGTAAAGATCTGAAAGATGCAGGGCTTTATGTGGAATTTGATACGCAGAAGCAGTCGGTGATTCAGGTGCGTACAGGCATTTCGTTGGTAAGTGTAGCAAATGCTTCGGAAAATCTGCAAAAGGAGATTTCAGATAAGTTCGGTTGGGATTTCGAAGCTGTTGTTCAGAATCAGAAAAACGTATGGAATGGTATACTCAATCGCTTGGATATCAGAACGAATGACCGTATGGAAAAAGTACGCTTCTATACAAATGTATACCGTGCTCTCTGCCGTAATCTGTGGAGTGACGTGAATGGAGAATGGATGTCACCTGATGAGAAGGTACGTAAATTTACGAATCCGGATCATGTGGCTCTGGGTTGTGACGCTTTCTGGAATACTTTTTGGAATCTGAATCAATTCTGGAACTTGGTAACACCGGAATGGAGCTCCAAATGGGTAAATTCTCAGTTGGCGTTGTATGATGCAAATGGATGGCTGGCAAAGGGACCTGCGGGGATGGAATATATTCCGGTGATGGTAGCTGAACATGAAATCCCTTTGATGGTATCTGCCTATCAGATGGGGATTCGCGATTATGATGCGGAAAAGGCTTTTGAAGCCATGAAAAAGATGCAGACAACTCCGGCTACACATGTAGCAGGTGGATTTGCAGGCAATCGTGATTTACTTCCTTATTTGAAGTATAAATATGTTCCTATTGAATTGGGGCGTTTTTCCAATACATTGGAGTACTCTTATGATGATTGGACTGTGGGACAGATGGCTAAGGCATTGGGTAAATATACGGAGTATGGTACGTTTAATGATCGTGGATATTGGTGGAAGAATGCTGTAAATCCGGAAAACGGCTATGCGCATATGCGTGATTCAGTCGGTAACTTTGTAGCGGACTTTGATGCTTTCCAAACCGGACGCAATCATCACTATGTAGAGGGTAATTCCTGGCAGCTTAGCTACTTCGTACCTCAGGATGTGCCGGCTTTGATCAATATAATGGGGGAGAAGGCATTTGTTGACCGCCTGAATTGGGGCTTCGTTGTGAGCGAACCTTGGAGATATAATGCTCCGAATGATCAGTACTGGGATTATCCAGTAGTTCAGGGCAATCAGCAGTCCATGCATTTTGCTTTTTTGTTCAATTGGGCTAAAAAGCCTTGGCTGACACAGAAATGGTCTCGTTCTATCATTGATAAGTATTATGGTTATGGTATAGCCAATGCTTATCTGGGTGATGAAGATCAGGGGCAAATGAGTGCTTGGTTTGTTATGGCCGCTTTAGGATTATTTCAGACAGACGGTGGTTGCCGCATTGATCCGATCTATGAAATAGCCAGCCCGCTTTATGAAAAAGTAGTTATTGATTTGGGTAAGCGCTATGGTCGTGGTGAGACATTTACGATTGAGGCAAAGAATGTATCCCGAAAGAACAAATATGTTCAAAGCGCTACGTTGAATGGTGAGAAGCTGGATTGTTTCTTCTTCCCAGCTTCGGAATTGTTGAAAGGTGGAGAATTGATTTTGGAGATGGGAGATAAGCCAAATGAATCATGGGGTATTTATTCGTGTCCGGTTGTGACTAACAATCAAAATTAAGCTTACAAAATTTGATATCATGAAACAACTCTGTTTATTAGTAATATGGATGTGTATGGTCTTATTGTTACCGGCATGTACCCAAACAAGTAAGGCTTTAGTGGACTATGTAGACCCGAATATCGGGACTGCACATTGCCGTTGGTTCTTTTATACACCGGCCGCAGTTCCATTTGGTATGGCAAAGTTGGCTCCTTCTACTGATGCGCATTTGGGAAATCCCGGTGGTTGGCAGGCGGTAGGGTATGATTTTCGTCATACCTCCATTGAGGGTTTTGCCAATTTTCACGAGTTTCAGGTGGGTGGTATTGTGTTTGCACCAACAGTAGGAAAGTTACAGACTGTGCCAGGCGAACTGAATGAGCCGGATAGCGGTTATCGTTCGCGTTTTGATAAAAAAGATGAGATTGCCGCTCCCGGATGGTATTCTGTCTTTCTGAAAGATTACGGGGTAAAAGCTGAACTCACTGCTATGCAACGTGTAGGATTTCATCGTTATACCTATCCTAAATCGGAACAGGCAAATCTGATATTTGATATAGGCAACAAACAAGGGGAGAGCGGTGAGGTGAAGGATGCTGAAGTGCAGTATTTTGATGATGGCAGGGTGGAAGGTTATGTAGTGACTTCGCCTGTATATGTGAATATTTATCAGAAGGGGGCGGATGTACGCATGTACTTTTCAGCTGTGTTGAATAAGAAACCGGTAGCGGTAGGTACCTTTGTGAAGAATGAGGTTACTCCGGGTAAATATCGGGAAAAAGGACCGGGTACCGGTCTTTATATGACATTCTCTACTGAAGACCAGGAGCCGGTAGAAGTGAAAGTTGGTCTTTCGTATACTTCAATAGAGAATGCCCGTTTCAATAGAGAGACTGAAGCTACAGATGTTGCTTTCGATCAAGCAAAAAAGAATGCGACGAAAGTCTGGAATGAGTCGTTGGGCAGAATTAGTGTGGAAGGGGGGAAGGAAGCCGACAAGGTGAAGTTTTATACCGGACTGTTTCATGCACTTTTGGGACGTGGATTGGCAAGTGATGCGAATGGGTATTATCCTAAAAATGATGGTACTGTGGGGCGTATTGCACTTGATGAAAAAGGTAGGCCGATACATCAACACTACAATACAGATGCTATCTGGGGCGGATTTTGGAATCTGACACAACTTTGGTCGCTGGCCTATCCTGAATATTATTCAGACTGGATAAAAAGTCAGTTGCTGATTTATAAAGATGCTGGTTGGCTGGGTGATGGAATAGCCTGTAGTAAATATGTGTCTGGGGTAGGGACAAATTTTACGAGTTTGGCTATTGCATCGGCATATAATTGTGGTATTCGTGACTTTGATGTGCAGTTGGGTTATGAGGCTGCTCTAAAGAATGAGGTTGAATGGAATGGGAGACTTGCGGGAGCCGGTAAAATGGATGTGCGTCAGTTTGTTGAGCGTGGGTATTCTCCTTACGAAAAGCAGTTTGATATGGTGACTTGTGAAGAAGGCTCGGGTTTCGGTGCTTCGCATACTATGGAATATAGTTTTAGTAGTTTTGCTGTTGCTCAATTTGCAAAGCAATTGGGTAAGGAGGCTGACTATGAATGCCTTTCTATATTATCGAATGGCTGGAAGAACCTCTATGACGAGAAGACTCGATTGATTCGTCCGAAAGATACTCAGGGATATTTTCTAGAGGATTTTAATCCACTGGCTCCGTGGAAAGGTTTTCAAGAAGGTAATGCTGTGCAATATACCTTCTATGTTCCTCATCATATAGATGAATTGGTAACTCTTGTGGGGCAGGAAACGTTTAACGCTCGTCTTGACAGTATTTTCCTGCTTTCGCAGAAGAATATTTTTGGTGGTGGAACGGAGGTTGATGCATTTGCTGGGTTGAAGACGGTTTATAATCATGGTAACCAACCCAATTTACATATTTCCTGGTTGTTTAACTTTTCGGGTAAGCCTTATTTGTCTCAAAAATGGGTGCGGGCGATTCTGGATGAATTTTATGGTTTGGAAGGAATTCATGGTTATGGTTACGGACAGGATGAGGATCAAGGCCAATTGGGTGCTTGGTATGTGATGTCTGCATTAGGGTTGTTTGATGTGAAGGGGCTGACGGAGATCAATCCGAAATTCCAAATAGGTGCTCCTTTATTTGATAAAGTGACGATCAGCCTGAATGAAGATTATTATCCGGGAAAGCAATTTGTGATAGAAACGAAGAGGCAATCTGTGGATGACTGTTATTTGCAGGAAATATTTTTGAATGGTCAGAAACAGGAAACAGTGCAGTTGCCGTTTAAGGAGGTAGTGAAAGGTGGAAAACTAATCCTTGGCTTGGGGAGCATACCGAACGAGGTGTTGAACCATTAAAATTAGTAGAATGAATAACAACTTATTTTCTAAATATATGGTTATGCTGCCGATGTTCTCAGCCGCACAACTTGCTTTAGCACAGGAAATACAACAAAAACAACTGAATATTGTGTGTATTCTTACAGACGATCATGCTTTTCAGGCAATAAGTGCCTATGGACATCCTATTTCTAAATTGGCCCCTACGCCTAATATTGACCGACTGGCTGAGAATGGTATGCTTTTTACGCGGTCTTTTGTTGAAAACTCTATTTCTGCTCCAAGCCGGGCAACTTTCTTGACGGGACTGTATAGTCACCAGCATGGACAAACGAGGTTGGGATGTTGTCTCAATCCACAAAAACAGTGGTTTACTGAGCTTTTACAGGAAAAAGGATATATCACATCAGTATTTGGGAAATGGCATCTTAATGTAGAACCAAAGGGATTTGATTTTTATGATATTCTTTTTGATCAGGGTGAATATTACAATCCGAGATTTCGTCGTCCTGATACGAATGGGGAATATATAAAAGAAAAGGGCTATGTTACGACATTAATAACCGATCATGTAATAAAATGGTTGGAGCAAAATATATCTGGCGGACAACCCTTTTGCATCCTTGTGAATCATAAGGCACCTCATCGGAATTGGATGCCAGATTTTCCCAATATGCATTTGTTCGAAGATGCAGATTTTCCCGAGCCAAAAACATTGTTTGATGACTATGCAACGCGTGGTCCGCAGATGGAAAGTCAGGAACTGACAATCGATCGTCATATGGGGTATGCTTTTGATTTTAAAGTGAGAGAATTGGAAGATGAGCCTACCCTTCAGTATATTAGGGATAGCTGGCCGCTGGCAATGGGTGAAATGGATGATGAACAGCGTGCTGCTTGGGTAGCTATTTATGAAAGAAAAAATAAGGCGTTTTTGGAAAAACATTTGACTGGAAAGGAATTACTGAGATGGAAATATCAGCGATATATTAAAGAGTATTGTCGGACGATTCGTTCGGTAGATGAACAAGTGGGGCGTCTGCTCGACTATCTGGATGAAAAGGGACTTATGGATAATACCGTCATTGTCTATACTTCAGATCAGGGCTTTCTATTGGGTGAACACGGATTGTATGACAAGCGATTCATGTATGAAGAGTCTTTTCGTACACCTCTGATTATATCGTGTCCTTTTTTGATAAAGAAACAATTGGTATGTAAGGAGTTGGTGCAAAACATTGATTTGGCACCTACTTTTCTGAATATTGCAGGGGCGAAGGTGCCTGAAGAAATGCCGGGTCTCTCCCTTCTGCCACTTTTTAAAAAGGGAAAAACTAAGAATTGGAGGGATGCGCTATACTATCATTTTTATGATTATCCGGCTGTAGGTAATGTGCGCAAACATTATGGCATCCGTACTAGACGCTATAAGTTGATTCATTGGTATGGGGAGGGAAGTGGAAATGATAGTGCTATTGACTCTTGGGAAATGTATGATTTGAAGAAAGACAGAGTGGAAATTAATAATGTTTATGATAATCCAAAGTATGCTAAGATTCGGGAATCTTTAAAGGTTGAATTGGGACTGTTGTGCAAGGATGCCGGAGTGACTGAATAATGTGCTTCATATAAATACCATGAAAATGAAAAAGCAAAACTCTATATTAACAGCCCTTCCGGTACTTTTCGGTTTCTTTGTGATGGGTTTTTGTGATATTGTCGGAATCTCATCCGATTATGTGCAGCGTAGTTTTAACTGGTCACCTGTGATGACCGGATTTGTACCATCGATGGTATTTATTTGGTTTCTGTTTCTGGGTATTCCTGTAGGAAACCAGATGAATAAATGGGGACGTAAGAATACTGTTCTTATTAGTATGACTATTACAATTGTGGGGATGGGTCTTCCGCTAATAGCTTATAATAGTATTACTTGTATGATGGCTTATGCGCTATTGGGCATAGGAAATGCAATCTTACAGGTTGCTTTGAATCCGTTGCTTAATAATGTAATTACTAACAAGGCTTTTTTGACAAGTAGTTTAACCGCTGGTCAGGTGATAAAGGCTGTTTCCTCTTTGGCAGGTCCGGAGATAGTATTATTGGTGGTTGGGTACTTTGGGACGGATAGATGGTATTATTGCTTCCCTATACTTGGTATTATAACTTTGTTGTCGGCTGTGTGGTTGCTAGCAACTTCCATTGATCGTGAGAAAAATACGACATCGGATAACAACTTATCAATCAAAGGTACATTTGCTTTGTTGAGAGATCGGACCATTTTGCTGTTGTTCTTAGGTATATTTTTTATTGTAGGGGTGGATGTAGCTACAAATTTTATCAGTTCCAAACTGATGGCGCTTCGTTTCGACTGGACAGATGAGCAAGTGAAGTTTGCTCCTCAGGTCTATTTCCTTAGTCGTACGGTAGGTGCTTTGTTGGGGACCTTTCTACTGACACGCATTGCTGAAGTAAAATATTTCCAGGTTAATATGGTAGCATGTGTTGTCTCCTTATTGGTCTTGATGTTGGTAGAGAATGACGTAGTGAATATTGTTTGTATAGGTTTAGTCGGCTTTTTTGCTTCATCTGTATTTTCTATTATTTACTCAATGGCGCTACAGGCTCGTCCGGAGAAAGCTAATCAAATTTCCGGTCTAATGATTACTGCTGTTGCCGGTGGAGGAGTGGTGACTCCGGTTATTGGTTTTGCTATTGGTACGGTAGGGATTGTAGGCGGGGTTGTGGTGACATTGATCTGTATGTTGTATTTGACATATTGCGCTTTCGGTATAAAGGTAGTTACTAAAACATAATCTATGGTCATCTTATTTAACATGTTGGTGTCGTATTCTGCTAATTCATTTATTAATAGAAATATTGCTACTGTATTGACAACTACATTTTTTAGCACTAATAAATTATTTGTGCAGTGCTAAAAATATATGATATATTTACATTCTGTATATATAGTTGATTTTTTTAGTTGTTAATGTGGAAATATGCAAATAGAGATGTTGCCATGATAGATATGGTCTGTTTTCGTAAGCAATATTGATATTATTCGGTTTTGACTGAAAATCAGATTTTGCAAAGCGGCTTTTCTGTCTAGTATTCTCTGTTATATTTTAAACTATTAATAGGTGGTTGTAGAGTAAAGTATATGCTTTTGTTGTATGTTACGTTGATTGTATGAAATTATAATAAATCTATATGTGCGAACATTTATAATCGCCTGGATATGTCTCTTCTATATGTTTCGTTTTTGTGTGTTTGATTTCGTTGAAGGATATGTTTAGTAATGTGTTTATAATGTTGTATAAGTTTGTATAATATTGATATATAAGTATATAGATGATTTTGGTGTTTTTTATTAATTTCTTTTTAATGGTAATCTTGCTCTCTGTTTATGTGGATTGTTTTTTAACTATTTCTTTTTTTAGCGTAAACTATTTCTTTTTCTTGTGCTTTATAAATTTATTATATATCTTTGTTGTGTTTGTATGTATGAACATATAATAAGAAACTATGGTATGCTGCTTGAAGGTTCGCTTATGCGTTCAGGTGGTTTTATTAAATACTCTAATACTTTGTGATATGAAAAGACTCTTTGCTGTTATTTTATTATCAATGGCGTTTGCTATCGGCTATTCACAGCGCGTTTCTGTATATAAACAGTTGGACGCAAGCTTGATTAAAGTTTCCGCCAGTAGTGAACTGAATCAAGGCTCCATGCAATCAGCTGTTAACGGAGATGGGATGAAGGGGAATTATCATACGGCCCATAATCTGGGGCATGGCATGTGGTTATCTAAAATATCTAAGGAACATATCTGTTATCATGAATCTACTTACGAAGGAGTAGTGTGGTTCTTGTGTGATTTTGGAGAAGAAAAATGCCCGGATATCGATCTTATTCAGATTTGGAATTATAATCAGAGCGAGCATACCCGGCGCGGGTTAAATAAAGTATATATAGAATATTCAGAAGACGGGGTGCAATGGAAATTGTTGATGAATGGGGAATTGGATTATCATGTGATTCCAGAATCTACTGGGCGTAATCCGGAGGCAGTTGACTTTGTTTTGGATACAAAAGGAATCAAAGCTCGTTATATATGTTTTACGGCAGCAGCAGGCGGAGAAGGTAATCATTATGACCGTAATAATCCTGTTATAATGCAAGAAGCAACTGATATGCATCAGAATGTAGATTACTATGGATTGAGTGAAATTCGTTTTTATCAAAAGATGATGTTACCGGTACGATCATTGGAGAAGTTGACTGATATATCTTTTACTCCCGGACAAGGTTATCTGAAGAGTCCGGAAGGTCCTAAGCGGGAATTTTTGCTGCGTTTTAATAGGCCGCTGTATTCTGGAGCGGTTATTACCTGCCAATTAGATAATGAAGTTTGGGAAATGAAAATTCCGGTATCAGCCATTGGGGTAGACGTGTATAAAGGATGTTTTCCGGCTGGATATATGGAGGAGGCTTCTACTGTGAAAATCAAGGTAAATAGTCGGCAAGGTGCCGTTGAACGAGATTATGAGGTGCCGGGAGCAAAAAAATGGACAGTTTGTTTTCTCCCTCATTCTCATCTTGACATTGGATATACGCATCGTCAGAATGATGTGATGAAACTTCAATGGCGCAATATCGAGCGTGCGTTGGATTTGGCAGAGCGTACTAAAAATTATCCGGAAGGAGCGCGTTATCGTTGGAATACGGAGGTTACTTGGCCTATTGTCGGATATTTAAAGGAATATGCCGGGACGGAAAAGGCCGAGCGCTTGAAAAAAGCTGTTCGTGAGGGTATTATCAATGTGGATATGTCTCTTGGTAGTATTTTAACGGGAATTAGTCGCCAGGAGGAGCTGATGCATTTGTTTGATGATGCACATTGGATTAGTGAAGAGTTAGGGGTGGAACTGAATACTGCAATGATGAGCGATGTGCCGGGGCAGGTATGGGGATTGGCTACGGCAATGGCAAAGAATGGGGTGAAATATTATTCTCCGGGTCCTAACTATGTACCTTTCTATGGCAGGATAGGAAATGACCGCGCGGCAGCTTTACATGTCAGATGGGGAGATCGACCTTTCTACTGGCAGTCGCAATCAGGTACTGATAAAGTTCTCGTATGGCAGGCTGGACGTGGTTATTCCTGGTTTCATGGTTGGTTGGCAAACCGTATAAGTGTTTGTGGACTTGAACCTATTTGGGAGTATTTGACGGAGTTGGAGATGGAGGGATTTCCGTATAATATCTGCTATCTGCGTTATACGGTACATGGTGATAATGGGCCACCCGACCAGTCAATGTGCGATGTAATTTGTGAATGGAACGAACGCTATGATTCACCCCAATTCATCATTACGACCACAAAAGACTTTTTTATGGGATTTGAAGCGCAATATGGCGATAAGTTGCCAGTTTTTGGTGGAGATATGACACCTACATGGGAGGACGGTGCAGCTTCTACTGCTCGTGAAACAGCAATGAATCGTGCAAGTGCTGCACGCTTAGCGCAGGCTGAAATTCTATGGAGTATGCTTCATAAAGAGACTTCGTTTCCGAATAAAAGTTTCAAGGAGGCTTGGAAGAATGTAGTGCTTTTCTCTGAACATACTTGGGGAGCTTCAGCCAGTGGGGCGGAGCCTTATTCTAAATTTACAAAAGATTTGTGGACAGGAAAGAAAATGTTTGCTGATAGTGCAGCTATTCAGTCTCACACTTTGTATGCCCGTGCTATGAGCCGGTTGTATGATGGTAAAGATAGTAACTATATACATGTTCTTAATACTAATCTTTGGAATCGTACAGATGTGGTACTGCTGGATTCTATAGTTGATTTGACCGGAAAAGAAGTGGTCACAACTTCTGGTAAAAAGGTGGAAATACAGCAGTTACATAATGGACGTTGGGCTTTTGTAGCAGAAGATGTACCAGCGCTTTCGTCGGTTGTTTACCGGATTACATCTTTGAAAAAGAAAAAGGCATGTGCTCCTTTTGCGTCAATGGTTGCAGGAAAGAATTCTTTGAATAATGGGGTTGTACAAGTTGATATTGATAGAGTGAAAGGTACGATACGTTCGTTGAGAAAGGTTGGTGACGCATATGAATATGCATCGGGTAACGGATTGAATGATTATTTATATACGGGGCATATTACTGACAATCCGCAAGGAATTGAACGCATTCGGAGTATAAAAGTATTGAATGATGGTGCTGTTGCGGCAACGCTACGTATAGAATCGGAAGCTCCAGGATGTAATCTTCTGTTGCGCGATGTTACAGTTTACAAAGGAATAGACAGAGTGGATATTTGCAATACATTGGATAAACAGGATATTCTGGAGTTTGAGAATGTGCGCTTTGTATTCCCATTCAATATTGCGCAGCCTGAAATAACAATGGATCTTGCCATGAGTGAGATACATCCAGAACGTGAACAACTGGAAGGAGTAAACAAACATTATTACTCGCTGCAGAATGGCATTGCTGTTGGAGATCTTGAACATGCTCTTTGCCTAACTACTCTTGATGCTCCTTTTGTAGAATTGGGATCTCCGTCAGGCCTTGATTATCGTTTGAATCCCCGTCATGGATATGGTTGGTGGCAGTCTGCTAAAATATCCCCGATAGTTTATTCATGGGTAATGACGAATACATGGCGTACGAATTATAAAGCTTTTCAAGGTGGAATTGTGACATTTCGTTATTCTTTGCAGCCATGTGACCCGCTTGATTTGAAGCTGAAACAACGGGGAGCCGAACGTGAGATGGAATTGATAGCTGTGTCCAGTCATATTTCTCGAAATATTGACCAACTGTTCAGGTTGAAGGGGCATAACCGTATTGCTATGTCAAGTATTAAACCTTCTGATGATGGAAAAGGATATATTGTTTGTTTGCATAATATGAGTAAACAAAGTGCTCGTTCCTCATTTATTTGGGGAAGTATAAAGGCGCGGGAAGTTAGCGTTTGTGACTATCGACAGAAGTCTTTGAAGTCTTTCAATGACAAAGATTTCTGGATGAAACCTTATGAATATATTATGTTAAAAGTAATTACTGAATAATTTTCAAAATGCAATTTTAAATTTAATAAGTATGAAAAAACTTGTAGTGCAGAACCTTTTAAAGGTTTGGTTGTGTGCGGTAATATCACTTATGGCAGTGGCATTATATGCACAGGAAAATTCCTTCAGGGTGTCGGGTACAGTAAAAGACAGCACTGGAGAACTGGTAATTGGTGCAACTGTTATTGATACCAAGACACAGAATGGGAGTATAACGGATGTAGACGGAAACTTTTCTTTGGTAGTAACTCCGAATTCATTAATCAAGGTTAGCTTTGTTGGATATGCGTCGCAGACGATTACTGTCAAAAGAAACCAAAAGACTTATAATGTAGTTCTTGAAAGTGACAATGTGTTGGATGAGTTGATTGTTGTCGGTTATGGTGTACAAAAAAAGCAAACACTGACAGGGGCAGTATCTGCTGTTACTGCCAAAGATATTGTTTCTACAAAGAATGAGAACCTTCAGAATATGTTAACCGGTAAGGTTGCCGGTTTGCGAATTGTCCAGAATTCCAGTGAACCGGGAGCTTTTGGATCTGTTATGGATATCCGTGGGTTGGGAAACCCCTTGGTTATTATTGATGGAATTCCTCGGGACAATATGGCACGGGTAACTCCGGAAGATGTAGAAAGCATTTCCGTACTGAAAGATGCTTCGGCTTCTATTTATGGTGTGCGTGCAGCTAACGGTGTAATTCTTATTACTACCAAGAAAGGTGCGCAAGGAAAGCCTGAAATTAATTATTCCGGTAACTTCAGTTGGCAGAAACCTTCAAACTTTCCAGATTTGGTAACCTCAGCTGAATGGATGACACTGTCTAATGAGTTGGGACGTCATAATATAGATGGTGGTGGTCCGAGTTGGACAGACGAACAAATTGCTTCAGCGGAAACAACAGACTGGAAGTCGGCTGTAATGCGTAATACTGCTCCCCAGACCCAACATACACTTAGTATATCTGGCGGTTCTGATCGGGTAAACTATTATGCAAGTCTTGGTTATCTTTCTCAGGGTAGTTTCTTGCAGACCAATGGCATTAATTATGATAAATATACACTGCGTAGTAATTTGTCTGCCAATATCACGAAACGTTTGAAATTAGATTTAAATCTTTCCGGTTTGATGGACGAACGCAGCACGCCCCATTATGGTGCCTATGACATTGTTCGTGGACTTTGGTTGATGCAGCCGATGGACCCGATCTTTCAGGAAGGCGGAGAAGGGCGATATACACAACCTTCCAATTCTACTTTGATAAATCCTGTTGCCATGATGGATAAGAAGCAGGTGGGATATAAGAACTATAAAAGTAAATGGTTTCAATCGAGTATGTCTCTTACTTATGAAATACCTGGTGTAGAAGGATTGAAGGTAAAAGGACTTTATAGTTATGATTTCATTATGAATGATGATAAGACGTTTGAAAAAACGTGGAAGTCCTACCGTGGTGATCAGGTTTATACCCGCAATGATCCTTCCAAAGTTAGTCGAGCTTACCACTCTAAGGATAATACTTTGTGGCAGTTGGAAGCTAACTATTCCGGTAAATTTGGTGCGCATAGTGTAAATGCTATGATTCTATTTGAAGAGTCGACCTATAAAGGCGACAACTTCAATGGTAGCAAAGAGCTTTCTTTGCCTATTGATCAGATATTTGCGGGTAACTCAAAAAATCAGCAATTCAATCAAAATACTGGCAGTGGGGCTTTATATGACCGTGCCAATCAGGCATGGGTAGGACGTGCGGCCTATGACTATAAATCGAGATATCTTATTGAGTTTGCATTTCGTTACGAAGGTTCATCCAAGTTTCCGTCAAATTCACGTTGGGCAATGTTTCCTTCGGTGTCTGGAGGCTGGCGTGTTTCAGAAGAAACTTTTTGGAAAAACTCTCCATTGAAATTTATTAATAATTTCAAGATTCGTGCATCTTATGGAAAAATGGGTGATGATGGGGCTCTTGACTATCAGTTTATGACAGGATACACATATCCTGCTGGTGGTGCAGCCAATGCTATGCCGGGTGGTGCCATTTTTGATGGTACGTTTGTGAATGCCTCGGCTACGAAAGGACTGGCTAACAACAGTATTTCATGGATTGAAGCCAAGACGTTTAACATTGGTCTGGATATGGAAGCATGGAATGGTTTGTTGGGTGTTACCGCAGAATATTTCAGACGTGACCGTGACGGTTTACTGGCTACCCGTAATGCAAGTCTTCCTGGTATTGTGGGGGCGGCTTTGCCACAGGAAAATCTGAATGGGGATATGACCAGTGGCTTTGAAGTTGAAATAAGTCATCGTAACCGCATGAATGAATTTACTTATGAAGTAAAAGGAAATATCGCTTTTGCGCGCTCACAGAACAAGTATGTAGAGGGTGCCCGCAAAGGCAACTCATATTTGAACTGGAGAGAAAATACGAATAACCGCTACACTGATTTATGGTGGGGATATAGTGCAGCAGGTCGTTTGACTTCCTGGGAACAGATTTATTACAATCCGGTTTATGTAGGGCGCGGAAGTGTAATCGGGGATTATAATTATGAAGACTGGAATGGCGATGGCTGGATTAACGATCTTGATGTACATCCGTTGACGAACAGTGGCAATCGTCCTCTGCTGAACTTCGGTTTTACATTGAGTGGTAGCTGGAAAGGTATTGATCTGAGCTTGTTACTGCAAGGAGCAGCCAAACGTCATATCTCTTATTCGGAATTGCTTTATAATCCTTTATGGGCCAATACAAATGCTTTATCTCAGTTTATGGATCGGTGGCATCCTTCAGACAGCCACGCCAATCCTTATGATCCGGCAACTGATTGGGTAAGTGGATATTATGCTTATACAGGTTCATTACCTAATCAGAATTCAACATTTAATATGCAGAATGCAGCTTACCTGCGTCTCAAAACAATAGAATTGGGTTATACTATTCCTGAACAGTGGCTGGCTAAAGTAAACGTGAAATCATTACGGGTTTATTTGAGCGGCTATAACCTGCTTACGTTTTCCAAGTTGAAATATTGTGATCCGGAATTTCCGTCAGCAAACTATGGATATAATTATCCGTTGAATAAAACCATTACTATAGGAGCAAATCTTAAATTTTAATCAGAATCAGTCATGAAACTAAAAAAATATATATTCGCATTGTGTATAGGAGCATTGACTTCTTGTGTAGATATGGACATTCCTCCGATGAACATTCTTGGTGATAAGGATATCTTCGGCAGTACCGAAGGGGTTACGAGCTATATGGCCCGTTTATACAGCACTTTGCCAGTTGAAGATTTCCGGTATTCACATGCAAACATGTTCTTCTCGGGTGGTTCAAACTTTGCCCAGCCTTCTTGTCTGACGGGGGAGGCTATTAGCCGCGACACTCATGGAGCTGAGATTGAAAAGGTTAATTATTGGGACGCTGCTTATGCTTTAGTTCGTGAAACCAACTATTTTATTGAGACATTACCAGAATATGCAAGTTTATATAGTACCGCAGAAGTGGAAAGCTTGCTAGGTGAAGCACATTTTATTCGTGCATATACTTATATAGCTTTGGCAAAACGCTATGGCGGTGTACCCATAGTCAATACCGTTATAGATTATCCAGCCATCGTGGGCATACCTCAAACGCAGCTGTTCCGAAATTCTGAAGAAGCCACATGGGATTTTATTTCCAGCGACCTGGACTATGCTATTACTCATCTTGCTGCTAAGAGTGCAAAAGGGCGTGCCAATAAATATGTAGCAGCAGCATTAAAATCGCGTGCCATGGTATATGCGGGCAGCATTGCAAAATATAATGAAGTTAACGACGTATATAATGATGCTCGTATTTGCGGTATTCCGGAAACACGTGCCAACGATTATTTCAAGCAAGCATATAATGCTTCTAGAATAGTGGATGAGGGTTACTACGAACTCTATAAAGGTGATTGGGTGGCAGGAGACAAAGAAGCCCAATATCGTAACTTCGTAAATATCTTTCTGAAAGATACGGAAGAAAATATATTTGTAAAGTATTTTAGCTATCCGGAGAGCGTGCATTCTTATGACTGCTTTGCTCAACCAACTCAGACTTCTACAGGAGGAAGTAATACGGAAATTTGTCCGACATTGGATTTTGTGGAAATGTTTGAAGGATTTGAAAAAGATACTGAAGGTCATTTTGCTAATCTTGATAAAGACGGTTACTATAAATTATATGAGACAACTTTGGAACCGTTCATAGATGCTGAACCTCGTTTGCGTGCTACAGTGCTACTTCCTGGTGATGAGTTTAAAGGGGAATCTATTGAAATCCGTCGTGGTATTTGGATTGGTGCAGGAAGTAAAATTTCTCCGCTTTTACCGGTCGGAACTTATAACTTCTATGATGACTGGCCGGCGTATTCTAATGATGCTAATAGTCTCTTAAAGTTGGCAGCTCGTGAATCTCAGAATACAGAGGTGAATGCTATTTTGTTGAAAGATGGTACAAAGATGAGACGTGCTGGAAAAAGCGGAACTGTGAAAAATCAGGAAATAGGTTGTACAGTGTCGGGATTTCTCATTCGTAAGTATTTGAATCCTGAGCAAACAAATACCACATGGAATCAATCTTCTCAAAACTGGATTGATATTCGTTATGCAGAAGTATTGCTTAATCGTGCAGAGGCTGCTGCAGAATTGGTTTCCGCTGGCATTACAGCCGATGAGTCAGGAAGAAGTTATACTGATGAGGCTTTTAGATGTATTAATCTTATTCGTGAACGTGCAGGTGCCACATTGCTGGCTTCTTCAGCCAATGTATCTGTTGATGTTGTACGCACTGAACGCCGAAAAGAGTTGTCGTTCGAAAATAAAACCTATTGGGATTTGAAGCGTTGGCGTATTATCCATAAGGAACAATCTACCCGGACTTACAGAACTTTGCAACCGTTCTTTGCAGCTGATGCAATGAAGTACTTTATGGATATCAAATATCAGGAACAAGGAGGTAAAATCTATACGTTTGATACTCGGAATTATTATCAGCAGATTCCGACCGGTGAAATCACAAAGAATCCTAATTGTAAACAAAATCCTGGTTACTAATTTTAAATTAAATATTTGATTATGAAAAAAATTATATACATACTGTTGTCTATATTCGTGTTGGCGGGTTTCAGCTCATGTGAGACTGATAATTATGATGGACCTCAGGAAACTTTCCGTGGTGCTTTTATAGATAAGGTTACTAAAGAGGCTTTCCAAACAGCTATCGGAAATACTGGTATCCGTATTCGTATGATGGAATACAGCTGGAGTGAAAATCCGCAGCCTTATGATTTCAACTGCATGATGGATGGTACTTTCCAGAATACAAAAATCTTTGCTGGGAATTATGGTATTATTCCTGAAGGCGCTTTTGTTCCATTAGAAGAAGAAATTATAAATATTAAAGGAAAGGTTGAGAAGATATTTGAAGTGGAACCTTTGTTACGTTTGGAATGGATAGGTGAACCACAAGTTAACGCAGACGGAAGTGCAGAGGTGAAAGTGAAGATTACACGGGGAACCACTAATCCTGAATATCAGCAACCTATTGAAGAGGTATGGCTATTTGTTAGTGAAACGAATTATGTTGGTGACTTCAGTTTCAGTAATCGTTTCTCTACGCAGTTAGTAGGTGGTGCTGTATCTGACATTTTAGATAAGGAAATCACAATTCGCACGAAGGGACAATTCCCGGAGTATTCTCGTAAGTTTTTCTTGCGTGCAGGTGCCCGTACTACAAAGAAGTTTAGTGGAACCAATCGATATAATTATACTGCTGTCAAAGAAATCACGACTATTAAGCGTGATTGATGTAGTAGACTATTTAGATATATTCAATAAATAGTATTAATTAAAGGCAACTGATTATTAGTTAATTAGTTGCCTTTTTGTGTCGTACGTAATAGATTTTTCCGAAATAGATTTTCCCGAATATAGCAAAAACAGACATGTGGAGAGCTATGAAAAAGGTTTGCGCAAAATGAAGACTTTCCTACGTAAAAGGAGTACAGAAATAGTGTATACTTGCTTACATTTGTCAATGTAAAAGACATTAGGCTATATAAGTCTCCGGATTAACCACCCGGAATAATATTATGAATCACTAAATTTGTATCTTATGCAATGGAAAAAGAACCAATCTGATTTGCAGAGAACTGTATCCGTTCGGATACCTTTTTTATCTGTATGTTTTTTGTTGCTTTGGGTTTGTATGAGCGTAGTGGCACAAACAAACTACAAAATCTCAGGTACTGTGGTTGCTGCCAAAGACGGTGAACCACTGATCGGTGTAAACGTCCTTCAAAAGGGGACAACTAATGGAGTAGTTACGGATATAGACGGAAATTTCACTCTGTCTGTTCCTCTACCTTGTGAAATTTCTATTACTTATGTAGGATACCTAGGGCAATCCGTTAAAGTGATTTCTGTTGTGACTCCCCTGAAAATTACGTTAGAGGAAGACAGTGAAATGCTGGATGAAGTAGTTGTTGTGGGCTACGGAGTGCAGAAAAAGAAATTAATTACCGGAGCCACTGTTCAGGTGAAAGGCGATAATATAGCCAAACTGAACACCGTAAATGCTTTGGGAGCCCTTCAAAGTCAAACTCCCGGTGTAAATATCACTCAAAGTTCGGGTATGCCGGGAGAAGGTTTCAAGGTTACTATCCGTGGTTTGGGAACGACGGGATCGGCTTCACCTCTTTATATTATAGATGGTATACCGGGAGGAGATATCAATAATCTGAATCCTGCAGATATAGAATCTCTTGATGTGCTGAAAGATGCTGCTTCAGCGGCTATTTATGGTTCGCGTGCTGCAAATGGCGTAATTCTGGTGACTACAAAACAAGGGCACATCGGCAAACCGGAAATTTCTTATGACGGATATTATGGCATGCAGAACGTGTATCGTATGCCCGATGTCTTAAATGCACAGGAATTTGCTATGATTATGAGTGAGGCGCGTATGATGGATGGTTTACCCGATTACGACTATGCTTCGTTGGTTCCTGATTGGGAAGCTGTGAAAAACGGTACCTGGAAAGGGACGAACTGGCTGGATGAATCACGTAATAAGAATGCTCCGATACAGAATCATGCTCTGAATATCACCGGAGGTACAGAACAGTCCGTTTACTCTATCGGTCTGGCATATACCAACCAGGAAGGCATTATCGGAGCTCCGGCACAACCAAAATATATCCGCTACACTGCACGTGTTAATTCTGAACATACTCTGTATCGCAAAGGGAAACTGGATATTATCAAAGTAGGAGAGAACCTGACGTATTCTTATTCTGAGAGGAACGGCATCGCTATCGGTGATACTTGGAGCAATGATATCCGCAATATGTTGCATGCAAATCCTTTCTTGCCCAATAAAGACGAGAGCGGTAATTATCATTATGCTATTCCTTGGGAAATACGCGAGGCCAATCCTATCGGACAGATGTATTATGCAAATGGACAGAATATTGCTAAATCTCATGCGTTGCAGGGGAATATCTTCCTGACAATTCAACCGGTGAGCGGGCTGAATTTGAAATCAAACTTTGGTTATACGTTTTATGCAGATAATAGCCGCAGTTTTACTCCCGTCTACAAACTGGCAAGCAATACCTTTAGTGATAATAATAGTGTGGCTCAGGAAATGTCCATGGGGGGCAATATTATGTGGGAGAATACGGTGACTTATGATTTCAAACTGAATAATCATAATTTCGGTGTATTGTTAGGACAATCCATTGAGAAGCATGGATTGGGAGATACAATGGGTGGAAGTAATATAAATTCTATTTTCAGCGATTTCAAACATGCTTATCTGAGTAATACGCCAACCATAACCAATCGCACCAGCCTTTATGGCTATCCTTGGGGCAAGGAGTCGTTGGCTTCTTTCTTTGGCAGGGTGAATTATGACTATGCCAATAGATATATGGCTACCGCAGTGTTGCGTATTGATGGTTCCTCTAAATTCGCACGCGGGCATCGTTGGGGATATTTCCCGTCCGTATCTGCTGGTTGGGCCATTTCAGAGGAGGCTTTCATGGAGTCTGTCAAGTCCTGGATGGATTTTCTGAAGATTCGTGTCAGTTGGGGACAGAATGGTAATCAAGATATTGATGGTTTCCAATATCTTTCAACCATTGCATTTGGTGAAGCTGACTATACATTCGGACCGGATAAATCGATTCTGACATCCGGAGCTTATCCCGATATTCTGGCGAATCCGGATGTTACTTGGGAAACTTCCGAACAACTGGATTTTGGTTTGGATGCACGTTTCCTGAACAATCGCTTGGGACTGAACTTCGACTATTACATTAAAGACACGAAGGATTGGTTGCTTGTTGCACCGATGCTGGACTCATTCGGGACGGGGGCACCGTTTGTGAATGGCGGTGATGTACGCAATCAGGGTTATGAAATATCTTTGAACTGGAATGACCATATCTCTGATTTTGAATACAGTGCCACTATTAATCTGGCACATAATAAAAATAAAGTAACCCGTATTGCTAATGCGGAGGGAATTATTCATGGTGATCCGGATGTATTGAGTAATCAGACCACGGAAATGTATCGTGCGCAAGTAGGTTATCCTATCGGATATTTCTATGGCTATTCTACGGCGGGAATTTTTCAGTCTGAAGAGCAGATTGCCAATTATAAAGGTGCCAAACTGGATGGTACAAAACCGGGTGATGTAATCTGGGTAGATCGTGACCGCAATGGGGTTATCAATGACGCTGATCAGGGAATGATAGGTGATCCTAACCCTGATTATAATCTGGGGCTGAGTTTGAGTGCATCTTATAAAGGATTCGACATCAGCATGACCATGAACGGTGTTTTCGGCAACCAGATCATGAAGTCATATCGCTCGTATGTGGATTATACCCGTCAAAACTATACGTCTGATATTTTCGGTCGTTGGCATGGAGAAGGCACATCTAACAGATTGCCCCGTCTGACATCAGGTACTCACTCCAACTGGCAGTATGTTTCGGACCTTTATATGGAAGATGGAGATTACCTTCGCATGCAGAACCTAACAATAGGTTATGACTTCAAGAAATTATTTAAAAGCCTGCCGCTGAAGCAGCTCCGTTTGTATGTAGCGGCGCAGAACCTGTTTACCATAACCAGTTATTCGGGTATGGATCCGGAAGTGGGCTATGGTGGTTATCAGGATTGGGTGTCCGGCATTGATTTGGGTTTCTATCCTAGTCCGAGAACTTATATGGTAGGTGTAAATATTAAATTTTAAAGAAGAAGCAGTATGAAAAAAATATGGATATTTTCGATAGTGGCCCTTTTCTTTGCGGGCTGTGAAGGTTTTCTGGATAGTGAAAACCTGACGAAGAAGGATAACTCCAATTTTCCTAAAAATTCAGGAGATGCGGAAACTGCACTGACTGGGGTTTATGCGTTGCTTCGTGAAATGACTCCGGGGGAGGATGGGCAAAGTTTCTTTCTGACAGCTGAGTTACTTTCTGATGATCGCTTTGGAGGTGGTGGACCGGATGACCGGCGTATGCATGCTGTAGACAGACTGAAGAAGGTGGATGAGAATATGTTTGCTGATGTTTGGAAACAGGATTACCGGGCTATTTATCGCAGTAATATGTTGTTGAGTTCATTAGATGGCATCAGTTGGGAGAGCCCGGAGGTCCGTGACAAGATTGAAGGACAGACTTGCTTTCTGCGTGCTTATTTTTATTTCGATTTATGTCGTTTGTTCGGTACTGTTCCTCTACTCATAACTTCTGAACCAACGAATGTGCCACGCGCATCAGCGGAAGAATTGTATGCACAGATTGCATCTGATTTGAAAACTGCTATCGAAAAGTTACCTTCCGTCAAGTATAGTCCTGCTAATAATTCAGAGTTGGGGCGTGCTACCAAATGGGCGGCAGAAGCTTTATTGGCACGTGTCTATCTGTTTTATACCGGTTATTATCAGAAGGAAAGTATCCCATTGCCAGATAATGGTGCATTGTCAAAGAAAGATGTTATAGCCTATCTGGATGATTGTATAAACAACAGCGGGCATGACCTGATAGGTGATTTCAGGAACCTGTGGCCTTATAGCAATGTTTATACTAAAAAAGATTATAAGTATGCGCAGGATAATGATTTGAACTGGATAGGAGAAGATGGTGCCAATATAGAAACAGTTTTTGCTATCCGTTATTCTGCAAAAGCCACTTGGGATAATCCTTGGTATAACAACGAAGTTTGCTTGTATTCGTCTCCCCGCGAACCGGCAAGTCTGGATGATATTTTCCCTTTTGGTATAGGCTGGGGAGTAGGAACAGTGAACCCAAAGTTATGGGAAGCATGGCCTTCTAAGGACATTCGTCGTGAAGCATCTATTATGAGTGTGGAAAGAGAGATGCCCGATTATGGTTGGGGATGTGATAAGCAGATGAATGAAACCGGCTATTGGCAGAAGAAGTACATGGCTATCAATGCCTATAATGAGGATGGGGAGAGCGTGAACTATAGTCGTATTCTTTATCCTGGGATTGATTCGGATTATCAGTTGAATAATACGCAGGATTTGGTAATCATTCGTTTTGCAGATGTCTTGTTGATGGCTGCTGAATTGAAACAGGATGCAGTTCCTATGAACCGTGTGCGTGCAAGGGTCGGACTGGATCCTGTCGCTTACTCGGATGAAGCTCTACGTAATGAACGCCATTGGGAACTTGCTTTTGAAGGTTTACGTTATTATGATTTGCTTCGTTGGGGAATTGCTGGAGAAATTCTAAGCCAGCAAAATGGTGTGAAAGTTTTGGATAATATGGTTGAAACCCGCATGGATATGGGGGATATAGCGCAACGTATTCAGGCTACAAAGGGATTGATGCCACTGCCTAAGACACAGATTGATTTATCGGCCGGAGTATTGGAACAAAATCCGGGTTGGGGAAATGAGAGTAACATGAATTAATGATTTAAAAATATTCGGATATGAAAAATATAGCGATAGGAATTTTATCGATATGCTTGCTGGTAGCATGCGATCCGGTGGTTGACAATAAAGAAATGGGTGGTGTGATTAGTGAAAGTGAATTGCAACTGGACGTACACGCAACTACAGAAGGAGGAAATGAGATTGTCATGACAAATAATACGCCTGGTGTAGGTAGTTATTGGGATCATATTACGGGCATTTCCACCAAACAGACTGCTACGGCAGCGTTACCATTTCTGGGCGAACAAACGATTAAATTTATCGGCTTTTGTGATGGAGGACAGGTATCTGCTACCCGCACAGTTACTATTACGAAGATCGATCATCCTGTAGCCAAAGAATGGGCTCTCTTTGCTGGTTCCGGGACGAATGGGAAAGCATGGGTATGGAATCTCGAAAATTATGATGCTGTGTATGGCACAGGTGGGTGGCTGACGGAATTTGAACCGAGTTGGGATATTATCCCTGTTGAGGAGTTGGAGGATCTGGATTGTGAGTTGGTGTTCGATCTCAATGGCGGACCGAATCTGAGCAAAATAGATGCAGATGGTAATGTGTTGGAAAAAGGGACATTTTCTTTTGATATGTCAACTGTCAGGAACAATCCTGATAACGGTGAACAATGGTCTCTTGGCCAGTTGAAATTGGCGGGAGTATCGGTATTGAGCGGACATGCTTTTTACGATGAATCTAATAAGATTACCACCTTTGAGATTCTGGAACTAACGGATGATACGATGGTGCTATGTTGGAATCCTTCGGATGCTGAAGCGTGGACTGATGCTACGTTTTGGTGCTTTAGAAAAAAATAACTTTAACACAAAAAAGATGGGCGAAAGGTGGAGAACTTCCCCCCTTTGATGTTCTCTGCCTCTCCTCTCTTGAATATAAATTGTAGGAAATGAAAATAGGTATAGATTTAGGTGGAACCAACATGCGCGTTGGTTTAGTGGAAAACGGCTCTTTAGTAAGAAAAGAAGTTGTATCTTGCCCCGCTAAAGCAACGTATGAGGAAGTGTTAGCTCGGTTGGAGACTCTGATAGACGAGGTGATGTGTCCGGAAGTGGAAGGGATAGGTGTAGGGGTTCCTTCGGTTGTTGACTCAGAGGAAGGTGTCGTATATAATGTAGCGAATATACCTTCCTGGAAAGAGGTGCCGTTGAAGCAATTGCTGGAAGAGGATTTTTCAGTTCCGGCTTATATCAACAATGATTCCAACTGCTTCGCGCTGGGGGTGAAACTTTTCGGTGAAGGACGGAGATACCGGAATTTAGTAGGAATGACTATTGGCACGGGTGTTGGTACGGGAATCATTGTAAATGGCGAACTTTATTGCGGGCAGAATACTGGTGCTGGAGAAGTGGGATCTTTGCCCTATCTTTCCTATGATTTTGAACATTATTGCAGTAGTGGATTCTTTGTCAGGTATTATAATCTGACAGGCAGGGAAGCGGCGGAAAGAGCGGTAGCGGGGGATGAGAAGTCCTTGGAGCTTTGGAATGAGTTTGGTGCTCACATTGGCGAATTAATGAAAGCTGTATTGTTTACGTATGATCCTGAAGCTATCGTGATAGGTGGTGGTATAGCGTCTGCATTTCCTTTTTATAAACATGCTATGTATAAGGCTATGCAGACATTTCCCTATGCAGAAACGGTGAAACGAGTGAAAATCTTTGTTACTGAGGTAGAAGATGTGGCACTGTTGGGTGCATCTGCTTTAGTAGGGAATCATTGAAAAAATAAGAGTTAAGAGTATATGAAAAATAAATTGATTAAATCGTTGACTTTGTTCGGTTGCCTTGTGATGGCGCTGACTTCGTGTGAAAAACGTGACTTGTCTGCGGGTGATTCACTACTCTCGGAGGGATGGAAGGTTCAGTCTTCGGCTAAGATATCCTTTTCGGGTGAAGACATCTCCTCCTCTCAGATGAAGACAGATGAATGGTATGATGCGATCGTCCCTTCTACAGTAATGGGTACATTAATCAGGAATGGAATTTATACAGATGTACTGGAAGGCATGAATTATGAAAATATCGATAAATCTCTTTTTGATACTACATGGTGGTATCGGACTGAATTTGAATTACCGCGTCTGGCAAAAGGGCAACATGTTTCGTTAATGTTTGATGGCATCAGTTATGCAGCTAATATTTGGTTAAACGGGAAGCAAATAGCTGCCCGTGATTCTGTGTATGGAACTTTCCGTCGTCACAGACTGGACATAACGGAAGCGGCCCAGGAAAAAAATGTGCTGGCTGTCGAAGTGTGCAGAGCGCAGCCCGGTGAACCGAATATCGGCTTTGTAGATTGGAATCCGAGGCCGGCAGATGAGAGTATGGGTATCTTCCGGGAAGTACGTGTACTGATGACTGATGAAGTAAGTATGGAAAATTCAGTAATACACTCCAAAGTAAATACGGAAACATTGGATGAGGCTTGGCTGACGGTGGAAACTCAGTTGACAAATGAATCTGACCAGGTCGTGACGGGACAACTGACCGGAACATTGGAAGGAAAGACATTTAGCATTCCGGTATCGCTTGCTGCTAAAGAATCGAAAAGAGTAAAAGTAACCTCGGAAGAGATCGGTTGGTTACATTTAAAGAATCCACGTCTTTGGTGGTGTCATAATATGGGTAATCCGGAAATGTATAGTATGGATTTGGCTTTCGAGATAGATGGCAAGGCATCCGATGGAGAAATTGTAAACTTCGGTGTACGTGAGATAAAAGACTATTTTACGGAAGAGGGGTATCGTGGATTTATGTTGAATGGTAAAAAGGTACTGGTGAGAAGTGCCGGTTGGACAGATGATATATTCTTACGGGATACACCTGCTACTAATGAGGTACAGGTGCAATATGTACGTGATATGAATCTGAATTCTATCCGATTTGAGAATATCTGGGGAACTTCTCAGAATGTATATGATTTGTGTGACCGTTATGGCTTGCTGGTGTTGGTAGGATGGAGCTGTCATTGGGAATGGGACAATTATCTAGGTTCTCCTTGTGATGAGTTTGGTGGAATTAAGTCTGAAGCAGACATGGATTTGATAGCCCGTTCACTGAATGATCAGGTGCTTTGGTTGCGCAATCATCCGGCCATTATCGCATGGTTTGTTGGCAGTGATATGATTCCGCGGCCTGAGTTGGAAAAACGTTACCAGGCTTACCTGTCTCAGATAGATGACCGTCCTTACATAGGGGCTGCCAAAGAGTTAACCAGTGAGGTGACCGGAGCTACCGGTATGAAAATGGCAGGCCCGTATGATTATGTTGCTCCTGATTATTGGTATTCAGAAGAAGCGCCGGGCGGGGCATTCGGATTTAATACAGAGACAGGGATCGGAGCACAATTGCCCGTAATAGAGTCTATACGCAGAATGATTCCGTCTGACAAACTTTGGCCAATAGGCAAGGAGTGGGATTACCATTGTACGGTTTCTGATGCGGCAATGAATTCTCTGGAAGTTCTGAAAGAGAGTATCGCTGCCCGTTATGGCAAGCCTAAAGACTTGGAAGATTTTCTTCGGAAAGCAGATTGGTTGAACTATGAAGGTACACGTACCATGTTCGAGGCATTCCGCGTAAATATTCCCCGTGCTACAGGCATTGTGCAGTGGATGCTTAACTCTGCCTGGCCTTCCTTGTATTGGCAGTTATACGATCATTATTTGATTCCGACTGCTGCGTATTATTCTGTGAAGAAATCCAATATGCCGCAACAATTGATATATCACTATCGTCGAAATGTGGTTTATGCAGTGAATGAAGGTGCTGAAACTGTCCGCATGCAAGGAATGATGTCCTTGTACGGTCTTGATGGAAAAATATTGGCGCAACAGACCACAGAATTGGAGGTCGCTCCTTATACGGTGGTAAAAGCTTTTGATGTTCCGGCCGTGAAAGATAATGCTTTTTTGTATTTGCAGTTGAACGATAAGAAAGATGTTTGTATGATTGATAACTTTTATTGTCTTTCGGTCGCACAGGATGTGAATGATTGGGCAAATACCGATTGGATACGGACTCCGGTTAAGAAGTCGGCTGATTTTACTGGACTTGCAGATATGCCTCAGGCAAATTGTGACATGAGTGTTACGGTCAGACAGGAGAAGGACAACGCAATAGTAGAAGTCACGCTTGAAAATGATTCGGCAGTGTTAGCCTTCTTTGTTCGTCTTTCACTGAAAAATGAGAAAGGAGAACTGCTTTATCCGGTATTCTGGGAAGATAATTATTTGTCTGTAATTCCAGGAGGAAAACGGACATTGAAATGTGTTGTATCACAATCCGTAGCCAAAGCTCAATCTGTACTTTTGACGGCTTCCGGATGGAATGTACCGGAGAAAAAGATAGAACTCTCTTTGGGAAACACAAAATAAGTGAGTAACTTGCGGGCACTATGATTAGATTAATTCTTTTGACAGACTTTACTGAAGCTTTTGCCCACAACCTATTGAGGGGGATTCTGGAATATTCCAAGGACCGTGAACCTTGGGTAGTATGCCGGATGCCCCCCTCTTATAAACAAGCTCATGGCATTTCCGGAGTGTTGAAGTGGGCTAAGAAGTGGCAGGCAGATGCTATCATTGCCCAGTTTGACGATAGTGATGATGTAGAATTATTCCGAAAGAATGGAATAATTGCGTTGGCTCAGGATTTCAAATCTCGCTTTTCAACTATTCCCAATATTACAAGTGAATATAAGCTGACCGGGCGCATGGCTGCTGATTTCTTTCTGCAAAAGGGCTTTCGTAATTTTGCGTTTTATGGCTATGAGAATGTGGTTTGGTCAGAGGAACGTTGTTTGGGGTTTCGGG
>OLRS01001137.1_pt1 | contig 27668 bp, 26 predicted proteins | sample 1673171 | NCBI WGS metagenome assembly OLRS01 (sample SAMEA3136762, study PRJEB25190) | human gut metagenome | biome: human gut; feature: human-associated habitat; material: faeces | place: Austria | collected 2013
CCAACTATGTGGAAAAGAATCAAAGAACGCTTCCATCGGGGGACCATCTCCAGCTCGATCAGAACGTGATACCGGTTCTCGCGGTCGACGCAGCCGGGATAGACCGCCGCACCGCGGACGCCTGGAATCTCCCCCGCCGCGCCGAAGATCTCGCGGATCCGCGGGAGGTAACCGTGCCAGTCCCCGGCATCGGCCCGGAACTTCGCCAGAATGTAGTGTCTCATCGCGCGGCCCTCACAGGCTCAGATACGGCACGATCAGCGTCAGCAGCATCACCACCGCCAGCAGCAGGGCGATCCCCATCGCGACATAGCGCGTCCATTTTGCTCTCATATCGGTTCCTCCTCTGAAAGAATGCGTTTGATACTCTTCTCGATTTTACGGCGGGGTGCCATCACCTCATGGCCGCAGCCCTGACAGCGCAGCTTCACGTCCATACCGACGCGCAGCACCTCCCAGTTCCGGCTCCCGCAGGGGTGAGCCTTTTTCAGCTCGACCAGCTGGTGCAGCTTCAGATCCATTTTGGTTCACCTCTCCATTCAATCCGCCCCGCGGCGGTGCATAGATTACTATATCTCATGAAATAAGGATGGTTGCTATGACATTCGATCGCTGGCCGCAGCCGGAGACGCTCCGCGCTGCGCCAGATTATACCATTGGACAGCTGCAGGCCGCCATGGCCGAAGGACAGATTCTCACCGGGCAGGCCGTGCACTGCGACGCGGCGCTGAACCTCCATATCCGGCTCGGCACTCTCTCGGGCATCATGCCGCGCGGCGAGTGCGTCGCACCCTTTCTCTCCGGCGCGCAGCGGGAGATCGCCGTGCTCTCGTGCGTGGGGCGCGGCGTCTGCTGCCGCGTGACCGGACAGCGCACCGCGCCGAACGGCGACACGGAGCTGCTCCTCTCCCGCCGCCTTGCGCAGGAGGAGGCGATGGACTACATCGAAGCGCACGCGGAGCCGGGGCTGGTCATCCCCGCACAGATTACGCACCTCGCGCCGTTCGGCGCGTTCGCGGACATCGGCTGCGGCGTCGTGGCGCTGCTGCCGCTCGCGTCCATCTCGACCGCCCACATCCGTCACCCGCGCGAGCGGTTCGCCATGGGACAGCGGATCTTCGCGGTCGTGCAGGAGATTGACCGCGCGGCGCGGCGCATCACCCTCAGCCACAAGGAGCTGCTGGGAACATGGCTCGAAAACGCCGCGGACTTCCGCCCCGGCGACACCGTAACGGGCATTCTGCGCGGAAAGCACCCCTACGGCCAGTTCGTGGAGCTGACGCCGAACCTCTCCGGCCTGACGGACACGCCGCAGGCGCTCCCGGAGGGCAGTGCCGTCTCCGTCCGCATCCGGAGCATCCAGCCTGAGCGGCAGAAAATCCGCCTGCAGGTCATCCGTGTGCTGGGGCCGGCGGCGTTCCCGACGCCCCTCCCCTACCGCATCACCGGCGGCAGCGTGCGCGGCTGGCGGTATACTCAGGAGCCGCCCTTGATCTCGTCCCAGTAACGCTTCGCAGCCTGCTCGGTCTTGTTCTCGCCGTAGTCGTAATAGTGCGCGTCCTTGAGCGCGTCGGGCAGGTACTGCTGGCGGACATAGTGGTGCGGATAGTTGTGCGGATAGCGGTAGGCCGGGGCCTTGGCGCTGCCCGCGCTGTCAGCGTGGACGTTCTGCAGATGCCGCGGCACCTGACCGACGCGGCCGTGCTCAATGTCGCTCATGGCGGCAATGATGGCGTTGTGCGCGGAGTTCGACTTGGGCGCGGTCGCGAGTAAAATTGCCGCCTCCGCGAGCGGCAGACGCGCCTCGGGCAGGCCGAGCTGCAGCGCCGAATCCACGCACGCCTTTGTGATAGCGATGGCCTGCGGATAGGCAAGGCCGATGTCCTCCGCCGCGATGACGAGCAGGCGGCGACACGGCGAGAGCAGATCCCCCGCCACGAGCAGACGCCCGAGATAATAGACTGCCGCGTCCGGATCGGAGCCGCGGATGGACTTCTGGAGCGCCGAGAGCATGTCATAGTGCTCGTCTCCGTCGCGGTCATAGCGCATTGTGCTGCGCTGTGCGAGCTGTAAGGCATCATCACTTGTCAGATGCAGCTGTCCGTTTTCGGGCGCCGCGGACTGATACAGTAGGTCGACGGCGTTGATGGCCTTGCGCACATCGCCGCCGCAGGACGACGCGATGGTCTGCGGCACCGTCTCCTCCCAGTCGAGCGGAAGGGCGCTGCGCCCCTGCACGATCGAGAGCGCCCGCTCGATCGCTGGAACCGTCTCCTCCGCGGTCAGCGCCTTGAACTCAAAGACCGTGCTGCGCGAGAGGAGGGCGTTGTAGATGTAGAAATACGGGTTTTCCGTCGTGGAAGCGATGAGCGTGAGCTTCCCGTTTTCCATAAACTCGAGCAGGCTCTGCTGCTGCTTTTTGTTGAAGTACTGGATCTCGTCGAGATAGAGCAGGATCCCGTTCGGCGCGAGCATCGTGTCGACGTCGGCGATGATGGCCTTCACATCCTGCAGCGAGGCCGTGGTCGCGTTGAGGTGGTAGAGGGCCTTCTTCGTCTGGCGGGCGATGATACCCGCGATGGTGGTCTTGCCTGTCCCGGAGGGGCCGTAGAAAATGAGGTTGGCCGAGGTCCCGCTCTCGATCAGGCGGCGCAGGAGCGCGCCATCGCCGAGCAGGTGCTTCTGTCCCGCCACCTCGTCGAGCGTCTGGGGTCTGATTTCGTCCGCAAGCGGCCGCATGGGAACACCTCCTGTGTGTCAACTGAAAACTAACGATATATTATAGCACACCTGTACGCCGTTTTCCAGCCCTTTCGGGCAAAAAACGCGCCGCGGGGGATTTCTCTCCCCCGCGGCGCGGTCGGTCATGCGCGCGGATGCGCCTTCTGATAGACGTCCTTGAGGTGCTTTTTGACGACATGCGTGTAGATCTGCGTCGAGGAAATGTCCGCGTGGCCCAGCATCTCCTGAATGGAGCGCAGGTCGGCACCGTTTTCGAGCAGATGCACGGCAAACGAGTGGCGCAGCGTGTGCGGCGTGATGTCCTTTGAGATACCCGCAGTCTCCTGATAGTGCTTGACGATCTTCCAGAAGCCCTGGCGGCTCATGCGCTCGCCGTTCATGTTGACGAACAGCGCCGTTTCCTCCGGATCGGCCAGAAGCTGCGGACGCACCTCCTTCATGTAGTGCGAAAGTGCCTTGACGGCGGCGGGATAGAGCGGGATGATACGCTCTTTGCCCTTGCTCTGCGCGCGGATGAAGCTCGCGCTCAGGCTCACGTCCTCTTCATTGAGCGAAATGAGCTCGGAGACGCGGATGCCCGTAGCGTACAGCAGTTCGAGCATCGCGTGGTCGCGGTAGCCCTTAGCGTCCACGCACTGGGGCTGGTCAAGGAAGAGCTCGACCTCCTTGCCCGTGAGGATCTCGGGGAACTTGTGCTCCACCTTCACCGCGGCAACGCCCTTGGCCGGGTTCGCGCTGACCTCTCCGGTCATCTGGAGGTAGGTGTAGAGCGACTTGATCGACGCGATGGAGCGCGTGATCGTCGCGGCAGACTTGCCCTTGCCGCCCATCCAGGCGACATAGCCGCTGATGACCTCCTGCGTCACCTGCGGCAACGGCATGGGGTGGAACTCGTCCAAATACACGGCGAACTGGTGCAGATCGCGCATATAGGAGCTGAGCGTATTCTGGGAGGCGTGCTTTTCCGTGGCCAGATATTCTTCGTATTGCGCCAAAAGGTCGGCCATGATCGCACCCCTCCTTCCTAAAAAACAGCTCAAGACGCCGCCAGCAGCAAAAACTGCGGCACGAGCCACAGCTCCAGCAGAGCGGCAAACAACAAACACACACAACAAATGCCAAAGCGGTACCAGTACGCGCTCCCGTAGCTGACTGCGCGTCCCCGTCCCCCGCCGCCAAGCGAAAGCGACAGCAACACGCGGGACTTGTCAAGCGACGCGTTCCCAAGCAGCAGCGTGCACGGCAGCACCGCCAGAAGCCGGATGCCGAACAGCGCCAGCAGCAGCGGAAAGCTCCCCCGTCCGAGCGAGAGCGCAAAGCAGAACAGCGAGTACGATAGAAGAAACCCCTGGCACGCACACACGAGCGGTACCGCCACAATGCCGATGGACGCAAAGCCCAGCAAAAACACGATACCCGGCGCGCGGAAATAGCACAACAGCGTTTCGCCCAGCGCCCTTACCGAAAACGGCCTGTTCACGCCGCCCGATAAAAACGCGTCGAAATACTGTTTCAGCTCGCCGCCCGCGCTCTGCAGCGACCGGAGCGCAAACACGTACCCAAGGATCACACCCAACACAATAAAAGCCGATAACACCAGCATCGGCACAGGCACGCGCTGCGGCAGCGCGCCGCGGCGGTCTCTTCTGTTCGTTCGACTCAGCAAGTATGTCACCCCTCGTGAAGGGAAACGGCATTCTGACCACGGAGCAAAACGATAGAACGTACCTATAAATATAGGCCGTTTGCACTCTTTTCGCAAGCGGAATTGCCAACTTTTCCCATTTTTGTTAATTATGTCAAAATATTATGTAAAGTGTATTATGTAAACTATCGAAACAAATTGAAAAAGCGGCGGCATTTTACCAAGATATGGGGTGGTTTTCGTACCCGTTCCCCATATCTGGAAGCAGTTCTCCGCTTCACCACCCAAGTCAGAAAAAGTCATATTTTCTCGTCGCTCTTGCTCCATTTGTGCAAGTTGTTACAGCTTTTCGCGCCGCATTTCCTCCACCGCCGATCAAAACGTGTGAATACGCCTATTGCTTTATGTTCACCTGCGCTTGCGGCGAGCGCGTGCCTTGGCGCCTCTCCCCTTTTTCCCGTTTCTTTGTAGTAGGAGCGGCGCCACCGCGCCGACCGCCATCGCCGCCGCCAGCTCGAGTGACCGCTCCGGTGTCAACCCATCATAAACAAAAAAGCCGATCACCTGCATCGTGACCCATGCGCTCGCCGCGCAGCCCGCCGTCATCATCGCACGCTTGCTCGTCTTCCTCGCTCCGATCATGCAGCCCAAAAACGCCGCGACCGCCGCGCAGACCAGCACCGCGCCGTTCGCCATCTCCTCGCTGATCGCACCGCGCAGTATCAGCGCCGATGCCAGCATCAAAAGCACCAGCTGCGTGCCGCAGCACACAAGCGTACCCAGCGCGCATTTTTTCGCGTACCACGCGGTGTTCACCGTCTTTTCCACGCAAAAACCTCCCCTGCATTCGCCTACATGAGCGTATGTCAGGGGAGGTTTGTTTATGCTATGCAGTTGTCGATCTTACTTGATCTCAGGATCGTAAGAGGGCTTATCCTCGGACTTTTCAGCCTTTTCCGCCTTGTCCTCAATCGGCAGGGCCACAGTCTTGGCCTCTTCCTCGGTCTGAGGCTTTTCCTCAGCCTTCTTCTCCGCCTTGTCAGCCTTCTTGGCCTTGGGCGCAGCCGCCTGTTCCATCGACTCCGCAGACTGGATGCCCCACTTGGCGACCTCGATGCGGACACGGTCTTCAGAGGTCTCGAACACGACCGTCGCGTCGTTCACCTGAACGATGCGGCCGACCAGACCGCCGATGGTGGTGATGCGCTCGCCCTTCTTGAGGCTGTTGCGCATGTTTTCTGCCTGCTTTTTGCGCTTGTTTTCCGGGCGGATGATCAGGAAGTAGAACACCGCGATCATCGCAACCAGCAAGATAATGCTATCCATAGTACAAGTTCCTTTCCAAAACAAAAGATATTGATATTATAACGGATATTTCACTATTGTGCAAGGGGTTTATCCAAAGAATCAAACTCTTTCCGACAGCTTCGTGCTGTACTCCGCTCGGAAAGCCGCAAACTCTCCCGCGTCAAGCGCGTCGCGGATGCGCTGCGTCAGCTTGTTGTAGAAATACAGATTGTGCATCACCGCAAGGCGCAGGGCCAGGATCTCCTCCGCCTTAAAGAGGTGGCGCAGGTACGCACGCGAGAAATTCCGGCACGTCGGGCAGTCGCACTGCTCGTCGATCGGCCGCTCGTCGAGCTTGTACTTCTCGTTTTTGAGGTTGATCGAGCCGCTCCACGTGAAGAGCTTGCCGTGGCGTGCGTTGCGCGCCGGCATCACACAGTCAAAAAAGTCCACGCCGCGCGCCACGCCCTCGATGATGTTCGACGGCGTACCGACGCCCATGAGATAGCGCGGCTTATCCTGCGGCATATAGGGCTCGACCGCGTCGATGATGTCGTACATTGTCTGCGTCGGCTCGCCGACCGCGAGGCCGCCGATGGCGTAGCCGTCACAGTCGAGCTTTGCGATCTCTTTCATGTGCCAGATGCGAAGATCTTTGAACGTCGCACCCTGATTGATGCCAAATAACATCTGCTGCGGGTTGACCGTATCTGACAAGGTATTCAGCTTGTCATGCTCGATCTTGCAGCGCTCCAGCCAGCGCAGTGTGCGCTCACAGGATGCCTTCGCGTACTCGTAGCGTGCCGGGTTTTCCACGCACTCGTCGAAGGCCATCGCAATGTCGCTGCCGAGATTCGACTGAATGCGCATGCTCTCCTCCGGCCCCATGAAGATGCGCCTGCCGTCGAGGTGCGAGGCGAATGTCACGCCCTCTTCTTTGATTTTGCGCAAGCCCGCAAGGGAAAATACTTGAAACCCGCCGCTGTCGGTCAGGATAGGGCCGTCCCAGTGCATAAACTTGTGGAGGCCGCCCATTTGGCGCACCACATCGTCGCCGGGGCGCAGATGCAGGTGGTACGTGTTGGAAAGCTCGATCTGACAGCCGAGGTCTTTTAAGTCCAGCGCGCTCACGCCGCCCTTAATGGCCGCCTGCGTGCCGACGTTCATAAAAACCGGCGTCTGCACTTCCCCGCCGTGCGCGCATTTGAACTTACCGCGCCGAGCCTTGCCCTCGTATTTAATCACTTTGAACATAGTCTTCCCCCGTTTCAGGAAACGAACATAGCGTCGCCAAAACTAAAAAATCTATAACGTTCTTTTACCGCCTCTTCGTAGGCATGCAGTACGTGCTCGCGGCCCGCGAGCGCCGAGACCAGCATGATGAGCGTGGACTGCGGCAGGTGGAAATTCGTCACGAGTGCATCCATCACCTTGAAGCGGTAGCCCGGGTAGATGTAGATGCTCGTCCAGCCTGCGGACGGCTCCATGTGTCCGTCCTCCTGTGCCCAGCTCTCGAGCGTGCGGCACGACGTTGTACCGACGCAGATCACGCGTCCGCCGCGCGCCTTCGTCTCGTTGATAAGCGTCGCCGTCTCAGGCGGGATAACGCAGTATTCGCTGTGCATATCGTGCTGCTCGATGTCGTCCTCCTTGACAGGACGGAACGTACCGAGGCCGACATGCAGCGTCACATAGCCGATGTTCACGCCCTTTGCCTGAATTTTTTCCAGCAGCTCCGGCGTGAAGTGCAAGCCCGCTGTCGGCGCGGCGGCGCTGCCGTTGACCTTGGAATAGACGGTCTGGTAGCGCTCCTGATCCTGCAATTCCTCCTTGATGTAAGGCGGCAGCGGCATCTTGCCAAGGTGTTCGAGCACCTCGAGGAAAATACCCTCAAAGTCGAATTTCACCATGCGGTTGCCGTCAGGTAACACGTCCACGACCTCCGCTTTGAGCTCGCCGTTGCCGAACTGCATCTTTGTGCCCTTGCGCAGGTGCTTGCCCGGCCGCACGATGCACTCCCATGTTTTGTCGCCGCGGTCGATGAGCAGAAGCACCTCGCACGCGCCGCCGCCCGGTAGGCGCTGGCCCAAAAGGCGCGCCGGCAGCACGCGGGAATTGTTCAAGATCAGGCAGTCGCCGGGGTTCAAAAAGTCCGGCAGCTCATAAAAATGGTGGTGTGAGAGCTCACCCGTCTCCTTGTCAAGGCACATCAGGCGCGATTCGTCGCGCTTTTCGAGCGGCGTCTGCGCGATCAGCTCCTCGGGCAGGTAATAATCAAAATCTTTTGTCTTCATGTTGTTTCTCTTCCCTCATCGGATGCTGACATCCGTGTAGTAAAACTGCAAAATATCGCGGTAGGAATAGCCGAGGTTTGCCATCGAGTACGCCCCCCACTGGCTCATGCCGACATTATGCCCGTAACCGCTGCCGGAGATCACAAAGCTGCCGCTGCCGGACGACGTTGTCGCCCGCTGCTCAAGCTGCGATGTGCCGTTCGATGTGATGACGTACACGTTGCCGGACAGCGCCGAGCTCTTCCCGCTGCTGTCGATCGCGCTCATAGAGCCGAGCGCGACGCTTTCGCCCGTGTCATTCACGCTGTAAGCGTTCTCGCTCCCGCCGCCGATCGTAAAGCGCTGGCTGCGCAGATTCAGCAGCGTCCGGCATGCCTCGCGCGAAACAGTCTTGCTGCCGCTCGTACCGGTAAAGGTGACGGAATAGACGTTACCTGTGTCGGTATAGGCCGAGACATAGGCGTTTTTCACCGTACCGATGCCGTAGCCCCGGTTATTGAGAAGGCTCGTCAGCTCCGACGCGGTAAACGTCGTCGACCAGTTGTACCGTGGGATGATCGAGGCGATCTTGCCCTCATAGGGGTCGATCTTGCCTTTGAGATAGCCGACGTCATTGCCCCAGACGTTCAGGCTGTCCTCGCTCGCGCCGCCGTTGCTTGAATAATACACAGCCTCCTGCACGAGTCTTCCGCTGTAGTAGAGGAACTCCCCCGCCGTCTGGTCGACCGCAGCATCGGAATTCGCACCGCTCGCCGCCGTGCCCTGATAGACCTGACAGTGCGTCGTCGCGCAGATGTCAAAGCCCTGCGCGCGATGCTTCGTCTGACAGACCGCGTAGGTGCGCGCACAGACCGCCTGCGCCTTGAGCGCCTCGACCGGCCAGTCCTTGCTCATTTCCCAGGGAATGACGCATTTGACATAGTCCTCGAGATCCACCACGTTGATGACATTGATGTTCCCGCCGCTCACGCGCTGGTATTCAAAGCCGCCGTAGTAGCGGTAGCCGCGGAACCATGTGACCGTCTTTTCACGCGTCTCGATCGGCAGGATGCCGAGGTTTTCGCTCCCGCCGCAGTCGAATTCAAAGAGGATCGTATCCGTTCCCGTCACGATGACCGTCACGCCCGTGCTGCTGCCGCCGACGGCAGTGCCGCCGTATTGGGCTGCCGCGGACCGCGCCGCACTCAGGCTCGTGTAGCTGCCAGCGCGCGCATAGAACGCGCCATCCTCGTAGGCAGCGAAGCCGCCGCTGTACTGCGCCGCTGTGCGCGACGCGTCGCCGTAATCGTAAAACGTGCCGGAAAGCTGCACATGATAGGTCGTATCCGTCGTCACCGTGATCTTTTCATACAACTGCGGCAACGCGCCCAGCTCTTCAAAGCTGCCGTCCGCGCCAAAATACCCCAGCGCGTAGCCGCCAAAGGCCGAATAATTCTGAAGGTTCGCCGCGCTCATCGCGTCCGAGCCGTACTTGAGCCCCACGCGAAGCGTCTCACCGTCCGTTGCCTGCGCGAGCGTGCACAGTGAAAGGCACAGCAGACAGGAAAGCAGGAACGTTCTGCACCATTTTTTCATAGTATCCTCCACAGCCAGTTTTGCAGAAGCGATCGCTCTGCGCCCGGCTGAACATATCCATATGAATCGTATTTTACATTATACGACAGTTTCCCTCTGCTTTCAAGCAAAACTGTATCTCTTTTTGGCCGCCGCTCCCTCCTACCGTTTTGGCGGTCAAGCGTCATGGAAAGGAGTCCTTTATGAAACCCTGTGTCTTTACCGGCAGCGCCGTCGCTATCGTCACACCGTTTTGCGGCGACGGTGTCGATCTCGAAGCCTTCGACCGTCTCATCGAGCGCCAGATTCAAGGCGGCACCGACGCCATCGTCGTCTGCGGCACAACCGGCGAGGCCGCGACGCTGAGCTACAATGAGCGCATGGCGCTCATTGAGCGCTGCGTGCGCACCGTCGACCGCCGCGTGCCCGTCATCGCGGGCAGCGGCACGAACAGCACCGCGTCCTCCATTGCGCTCTCCAAAGCCGCGCAAAGCGCGGGCGTCGATGCGCTGCTCACCGTCACGCCGTACTACAACAAGGCCTCGCAGAGCGGTCTTGTGCAGCATTTCTCCGCCATTGCAGACGCGGTCGACATTCCGGTCATCCTCTACAACGTTCCCTCCCGCACAGGCGTCGGCTGCACGGCGCAGACCTATCAAGCGCTTGCCAAGCATCCGAACATTGCCGGTGTCAAGGAGGCGAGCGACGACTTCGACCTCATTCAGGATACCCTCAACCTCTGCCCGCCGGACTTCACCGTCTGGAGCGGCAACGACGGCTCCACCGCCGCCATCATGGCTCTTGGCGGCAAGGGCGTCATCTCCGTCGCCGCAAATGTCGTCCCACGCGAAATGCACGAGCTGACGCAGCTCTGCCTTGAAAATCGCTTCTTAGAGGCAGGTGCGCTCCAGCTCAAGCTGCATGAGCTCATTCGCGCGCTCTTCTGCGAGGTCAACCCCATCCCCGTCAAGACCACCATGGAGCTCTTGGGCCTGTGCAGCGGCGAATTGCGGCTGCCGCTGTGCCGCATGTCTGAGCGTCATTTGGAACAGCTCTCGCATGCACTGGAACCGTTCCGTCCCGCAGTATAAGCTGATCTTATCTCTCGTTTGTGCAGTATCCATCGTGCATTCACTTTGCATCTGCATAATATTCATCTTGATATTCAGCGAATATTCGCCGTATTCATTTCACCGTTTTCCACCTTGTGCATTCAGTCAAAAAGCAGGACTCTGCGCTGAAAACGCGCAGAGCCCTGTTTCACTTTTTCGTTTACGTTTTGTAATCAGCCTTGCTTACGCCTTCACGCGGTGGAAGACCTTCTTACCCTTGCGGACGATGACGCCCTCGCCCTCAAAACGTTCACGCGCAAGGCTCTCGTCGATGGAGGCGACCTTCACATCATCGATCGTCACACCGCCCTGCTGGACCAAACGGCGCGCCTCACCGCGGGACGGGCACAGGCCGGTCGCGACCAGCATCGAAAGGACATTGATGTTGCCGTTTTCAAAGTCGGCATCCGTCAGCGTGCTCGTCGGCATGTTGGCGTTATTGCCGCCCGCGCCGAAGAGCGCCTTGGCAGACTCCTCCGCCTTCTTGGCCTCCTCTTCCCCGTGGACGAGTGCGGTGAGCTCGTAGGCGAGGATCTCCTTCGCGCGGTTGAGCTGGCTGCCCTCCCACTTATCCATCTCGTCGATCTGCTCGAGCGGCAGGAATGTGAGCATACGGATGCACTTCAAAACATCCTGATCGCCCACGTTGCGCCAGTACTGGTAGAAGTCGTAGGGCGTGGTCTTGTTCGGGTCGAGCCACACCGCGCCGCTCGCGGTCTTGCCCATCTTCTTGCCCTCGGAATTAAGAAGCAGCGTGATCGTCATCGCCTGCGCGTCCTTGCCGAGCTTGCGGCGAATGAGCTCCGTGCCGCCGAGCATGTTGGACCACTGGTCGTCGCCGCCGAACTGCATGTTGCAGCCGTACTCCTGGAACATGTGGTAGAAGTCGTAGGACTGCATGATCATGTAGTTGAATTCCAGGAACGAAAGGCCCTTTTCCATGCGCTGCTCATAGCACTTGGCGCGCAGCATGTTGTTCACAGAGAAGCACGCGCCCACCTCGCGCAGCAGCTCGATGTAGTTGAGCTTCATCAGCCAGTCGGCGTTGTTGAGCATCATGGCCTTGCCCTCGCCGAAGTCGATGAAGCGCTCCATCTGGCGCTTGAAACATTCGGCATTGTGGTCGATGTCGGCCTTGGTGAGCATCTTGCGCATATCGTTGCGGCCCGAGGGGTCTCCAATCATGGTCGTGCCGCCGCCGATGAGCGCAATGGGCTTGTTACCCGCCATCTGGAGTCTTTTCATCAGGCACAGCGCCATGAAATGGCCGACGTGCAGGCTATCCGCCGTGCAGTCAAAGCCGATGTAGAACGTCGCCTTGCCGTTGTTGACGAGGTCGCGGATCTGCTCCTCGTCCGTCACCTGCGCGATCAGGCCGCGCGCTTTGAGCTCTTCATAAATTCCCATTTGTTGATTCCTCCTGTATTTCTATTTTACTTCATTTCGGACATTTTGAGACGCTTTCGGATAGCAAAAAAACGCCCTCTGTCCGTTTGGACAGAGGGCGAACAAATTCGCGGTACCACCTCTGGTTCGCCGTTTTCTCGCAAAAACGGCCTCACGGAGTGCCGACACACTCCCGCGCGATAACGGGCGCTCCCGGGGCGCGCCTACTGGAAAACTATCGTTCGGGCGCCGGCTCCGCGGTGTATTTCGGCACGTTTCCTCTCCTTCTTGCACCGGCCGAAGGCTCTCTGCGCAGGAAATCGCTGCTTACTTCTCCGCTTCATCACCGTAAACGCGGATATTGTAACGTAAAGAATCGTTCTTGTCAAGTATCAAGCATTCTGCGGATTGTAATACATCACGAGCTTGCACAGCCCGTCGCACAGAAGCGACAGGTTCTCCTCGTCGATCCCCGTCGCTTTCCGCGGCAGGATGCAGCGGCCAAAGCCCTTGACCTTTTTGCACGCACAGATGACCGTGCCGCCCGTGAACGCGCGGTTGTCCGAGGGATAGTGAACAAGTCCGTCGGTCTTCAAAAAGCAGGTCTTCTTCTCGCTGTTGCTGAACTGCTCAAGGATCGTGTCGAGCAGCTTGTCGTTCCAGCGGCTCGCCTTGCCCGGCAGGATCAGCAGCTCGTCGCCCTCACCCACGCAGTCGAGCACGACGACGCTCTTCTTTTTGAGCTCGGGGTGCGCGTGGATCAGGCGCTTGGCGCCCTTGCTCCCCTGCGTGCCGCCGTCAAGGAACAGGAAGCACACCTCACCGCGGTAGCGCGGCGTCAGCGCCTTTGCGACCTCCAGCAGCGCAACGACGCCGGAGGTGTTGGCATTTTTGTTGTTCGTCTCACTCTTGCCATATTTGGGGTAAAAGAGCGTCACGACCAGCAGCAGCAAAAAGAGCGGCAGCGTCATATTCGGCATGTTGAGCGCGAACGTCACACCGAACGAAATAAGGAAGCTCACCGCCAGCGCCAGCAGCGGTATCAGCGCCTCGTAGAGCATGTACGTCGCCGGTCGCGTCGGGCAAATGAGCGGCGGCAGGACCTCGCGCACGCCGGTGTCGTAGTGCGCCGCGAGAACGATCTTTGCCTTCTCGATGTCGCCGACGACCACATTCGTCACATTGCCGCCCGCCGAGAGCGCCGACGTCCCGCTCTCGAGCTTCGGCGAATAGCCGAGCTCCTTGAGTGTGTAGACAAGCCAGGTGCGGAAGTCCACTTTTTCTTTCTCCTTGCGCCGCACCGGAAAATCCCGCTCGATGCGCTCAGCAAATTCGTTCATCTAATGTTCCTTTCTTCGAAAAAGCGCCGCATCGCGGCGCTTTTCTCTGACATGTGATTTTGCTTTACAGTAGTTGATCTTTAAAGTTCTCCGCCGCGCAGAGCAGTTCCTCTGCTCCTAAGAGCATCGTCTCGCTCGGGTGGTCTCCCCCGCTTAGGCGGGCGATCTCGCCGCGGCGCGCCGCGCGGTCGAGCGCGACGACCTTTGTGAGCGTGCGGCCGTTTTCCTCGCCCTTTTCCACGCCGAAGTGCGTGTCGGCCATCGCCGCGAGCTGCGGCAGATGCGTCACGCACAGCACTTGCCGTGTGCGCGAGAGCTTGGCGAGCTTTTCCGCCACGCGCTGGGCAGCCCTGCCCGAAACGCCGGTGTCGACCTCGTCGAACACCATCGTCATCACACTGTCCTGCTCGGCCAGCACGTTTTTGAGTGCCAGCATGATGCGCGACAGCTCGCCGCCGGACGCGATCTTCTGGATGGGGCGCAGCGCCTCGCCCACATTGGCGGACATCAAAAACGCCACGGCGTCCACACCGTCCTCGCCCATGTCCTTTTCCTGAAAGTCGATGGCAAAGCGGAGCTTCGGCATATCGAGCTCGCGCAGTTCCCGGGAAATACGCTCCTCAAGCTCCTTTGCCGCCGCGTGACGGCGGTCGGAGAGGGCCTGCGCCGCTTCGCGCGCAGCCTTTTCCTGCTTTTTGAGCGTCTGCTCGAGCTGCTGCGCACGGTCGTCTGCATACTCGATGCGGTCCAATTCCTCACGCGATTTTTCAAGATATGCAAGCATCTCCTCGACGCTTGAGCCGTACTTCTTTTTCAGCCGGTAAAGCTGGTCGCAGCGCGACTCCACGGCGTCGAGCTCCTGCGGAGAAAAATCGTATTCATCCTTCTTATCGCGGATCGTTTCGGCAAGGTCATACGCTTCACAGCGCAGCGCTTCCAAGCGCTCCGAGAGCGTGATGAATTCATCGCCGAGGCTGCGAAGCGAACGCAGCGCATCCTCCGCCTCCTTGATAGCGGACACCGCGCCAAGGCCCTCGTCCCCACCGTTCAGGCAGGCGTCCGCCTCGGAGATGGCGGAAATGAACTTTTCGCCGTTGCGCAGAATATTGCGGCGGGCAAGGAGCGTCTCCTCCTCCCCCTCCTGCAAGTCCGCGCGCTCGAGCTCGCCGATCTGATGGTGCAGCATGTCGACACGGCGCGCTTTTTCGGCCTCGTCCATCTTGAGCGCGTCGATCGCGCGGCGCGTCTCTTTCATCACGTCATAGCGCGTACAGTACGCTGCCAGCTCATTTTCCACGCGGCCAAAGCGGTCGAGGTAGACAAGGTGCTGCTCTTCGTCGAGTAACTGCTGTCCGTCGTGCTGGCCGTGGATATTGAGCAAGCTCGCGCCGATACGCTTGAGCTGCGCGACCGTCACTGGCCGTCCGCCCACGCGGCAGACGTTTTTGCCGTCACCGTACAGTTCGCGCTGCAATAAAAGCGTTCCGTCCTCCTCCGGCGTAAAGCCGTTTTCGGTGAGCCCCGGCAAATCTGCCGGGACCGCGCTGAACGTCGCGCTGACAAACGCCTTCTCCGCGCCCGTGCGGATGAGCTCGCGCGACGTGCGCTGGCCGAGCACCGCGCCGAGCGCGTCGATCACGATGGATTTGCCCGCGCCGGTCTCGCCGGTGAGCGCGTTGAACCCGCGGCCGAACAGAATGTCCGCCCGCTCAATGATGGCGATATTTTCAATGTGCAAAAGCTCAAGCATCGCTCATTCTCCTGCAAGATTTTGTTCTTACTTGGTCTGGCGCTGTCTCTGCATGTCCTCGATCTCCGAGCAGAGCTCGGCGGCGGACTCGTTTTCGCGCATCACGATCAGCACCGTGTCGTCACCCGCGACGGTGCCGACCTTGGCGGAGATATCCATCCCGTCAAACGCTGCGCCGGCCGCGGGGCCGAGGCCCGCCATCGTCTTGATGAGCACCAGATTCTGCGCGCAGTCGACCGAAACGATGCTCTCGCGCAGGATGGTCTGCAGGCGGTCAGCCAGATTCAGGCGCATCTTCTGCGTCGAAACGGCGTAGCGGTAGGTGCCGTTGCCGGTCGGCTCCTTAATTAAGTGGAGCTGCTTGATATCGCGGGAGATGGTCGCCTGCGTGCAGGAGATCCCCTCCTTGCGCAGGCTGTCGATCAACTGCTCCTGCGTTTCGATCGCCGAAGCGGCAATGATCGCAAGGATCTTTTCCTGTCTTTCATTCTTCATTGCTGGTTCCTCCCATCAACATTTTCTTTTGTAAGATCTCGCAGAAACTGCGTTTGCTCAGTCGAACGAGCTTGGTGTCGAATTTCGAGCGGCGCACTTCAATACTGTCGCCGCTGCGCAGTGAGAATGCGCGCCCGCCGTCCACGCTCAAAAGGACGGGCTTGTAGCTGTTTTTTTCCGTCTGCACAGTGATGACCCGCTCGGGCGAGAGCACGTAGGCATTGGCATGCACGCTGTGCGCGCAGATGGGCGAAACAATGAAGTTCCGTGCCGTCGGCTCGACCACAGGGCCGCCCGCCGAGAGCGAGTAGGCCGTCGAGCCCGTCGGGCTCGCGACGATCACGCCGTCGCCCGCCACGTCCACGAGCTTTCCCTGCTCGGTGAAGATTTGCAGCCGGATCACGCGCGAGATATTGCCGCGCGCGATGAGCGCTTCGTTGAGCGCAAGGTTCGAGTAGATGACCCGCCCGTCGCGCTGGACGCTCACGTCGAGCATCATGTGGCTCTCGATCTCATACTTTCCGTCACACAGGTCGCGCAAGCGCAAAAGGTCTTTGCTCTCAAGCTCCGCCATAAAGCCGAGGCTGCCGAGGTTGACGCCCAGCACCGGAATGTCGCGGTGCGCGGCGGTTTTGGAAAGGTGCAGGATCGTACCGTCGCCGCCAAAGGCGATGATCATGTCCGCACCGCGGATCTCCTGCTGAAGCGGCTCAATGTTGAGCCCGTAGCCCTCCGGCGGCTCCTGATTGCGAAACGGCAGGCACACGACATTCGGGCAGCCAACCTCGTCGAGCACGCGCTTGGCCTCCTTCGCGACGCGAAGCTGCGCGTCGCGGTAGGGATTCGGGCATAAGATGACTTTTCTCAGCATCCCGCGCCCTCCTTCCCGTGGTCGAGCGCCGCGTGTGACTGCTCCACAAGGCCCTGGAGATCAAACGTCTTCTCCACCCAATCGCCGCTTTCGAGATACCCGAGGTATTCGATGTTTCCCTCGGGTCCACGAATAGGAGAGAATGTGATATCAAGCACTGTAAAGCCAGAATCCTTTGCATGTGTCAGGAAGTTTTCCAGCACCTCAAGGTGTACGTCCGGGTCGCGGACGACGCCCTTTTTCCCCACCTTTTCGCGTCCCGCCTCAAACTGGGGCTTGATGAGGCAGGCGACATGTCCGCCCTCTTTTAAGACGCGGTGCACCGCAGGCAGGATCAATTTCAGCGAAATAAACGACACGTCGATGCTGGCAAAATCCAGCTCGTCAGGAATCTGGTCGCGGTCGAGATAGCGCGCGTTCGTGCGTTCCATGCACACAACGCGCTCGTCGGAGCGGAGCTTCCAATCGAGCTGTCCGTAGCCGACGTCGACGGCGTAGACCTTTGTCGCACCGTTTTGCAGCATACAGTCGGTAAAGCCGCCGGTCGAAGCGCCGATATCGGCGCAGATACAGCCGTCCAGCTTGAGGCCAAACGTTGTCATCGCCTTTTCGAGCTTGAGGCCGCCGCGGCTCACATATCGGAGCGTGTTGCCACGTACCTCGATCTGCGCGTCGTTCGGCACGGCGGTGCCCGCCTTATCCACGCGCTGCCCGTCCACAAAGACGAGCCCGCTCATGATCATCGCCTGCGCGCGCTGGCGGGTCTGTTCCAGCCCGCGTTCAACGAGCAGCACGTCCAGTCTTGTTTTATTGCTCATCGCAGCACCTCCGCAGCCTTTTTTGCCAGCGATTCCGCGTCCAGCCCGAACTCGCGGTACAGCTCCTCCACTGTTCCCTGCGCAGGAAACGCCTTGCCGAGATTGCACAGCTCCAGCCGCTCGGGCGAAATTTTGTTCCAGCCCAGGATTGCCGCCATGCGCTGGCCCATACAGCCGACGCCCGCGCACTCCTCCGCGACCAGCATCGCCTTGGTTTTGCCGATGACCTCGCGCATGTCGCGGTCGTAGAGCGGCGAGATGGCGTTGATTTTTACAACGCGCGCCTCAATGCCCTGCTTGTGCAGAATCTCCGCCGCGCCGAGCACATTGTTGATCATCGTGCCGTAGGCGCAGAGGGTGATGTCCTCTCCCTCACGCAGCACGACAAGATTCTGCCGCCCGCTGTTTTCTTTATAATCTCCCTCGCCGCCGCGCGGATAGCGGATGGCGACGGGGCCTTTGATCTCGTTCACCGCACGGTCAAGCATCGTGCGCAGCTCTGCAAAGTTCGACGGACACAACACCGTCATATTCGGAATTTCCGAGAGGAATGTTGCATCGAAAATGCCGTGATGCGTCTCTCCGTCCGCGCCGACCATGCCCGCGCGGTCGACCGCGAAGACAACATGCAGGTCGGAGAGCGCTGTGTCGTGGATGAGCTGGTCGTAGGCGCGCTGCAAAAAGCTCGAATAGATCGCCACGACCGGCGTGAGCCCCTGCTTGGCCATGCCCGCGGCCATCGCCACGGCATGTCCCTCGGCGATGCCGACGTCAAAAAAGCGCACGGGATACTGCTCGGAAAAATCGTGCAGGCCCGTACCGTCGCGCATTGCGGCGGTGATAGCGCAGATCGTTTCGTCATTTTTTGCGAGCTTACAGAGTTCGTCGCCGAACACCGCGGAAAAATCTCGCTTATGCTCGCGCGGCACGCCCATCCGCGGGTCGAATTTGCCGACACCGTGATAGCGCTCCGGCTCGCGCTCGGCGGGCGGGTAGCCCTTGCCCTTTTTCGTATGCACATGCACGAGCACCGGACAGTTCAGGTCCTTCGCCCATTTGAGCGTGTTGGTGAGCTGCCCCACGTCGTGTCCATTCACGGGGCCGAGGTAGGTAAAGCCCATGTCCTCGAACATCGTCGAATTCGGCAGAAGCGCCTTTTTGACGTTCGTTTTCAGATGATGGTTAAAATCATACACCGCGCGGCCGACCGCATTGCGGTCGAGCAGGTCGCGATAGGCTTTTTTGAATTCATAGTACGCAGGCTTCGAGCGCAAAAGCCCCAGATGCTCGCTCACCGCGCCGACATTGCCGTCGATCGACATGCCGTTGTCGTTCAGAATCACGATGAGCGGCTCGCCGGACGAACCCGCATTGTTGAGTCCCTCATAGGCGAGGCCGCCGGAGAGAGCGCCGTCGCCGATCAGCGCCAGTACGGAATAATCCTGATGCTGCAGCGTCCGCGCCCGCGCCATGCCGAGCGCGACGGAGACGGAGTTGGAGGCATGTCCCGCGATAAAGGCGTCATGCCCGCTCTCACGCGGCTTGGGAAAGCCCGAGAGGCCGCCGTACTGGCGCAGAGACGAAAACTGCTCGCGCCGGCCGGTCAAAATTTTATGGGTGTAGCACTGATGCCCCACGTCGAACACCAGCCGGTCTCGCGACGTGTCGAACACGCGGTGGATGGCCACCGTCAGCTCGACCGCGCCGAGGTTCGAGGCCAGATGCCCGCCCGTTTTCGACACGTTTTTCAGCAAAAATTCACGCAGCTCCGTACATAAAAGCTGCGTTTGCGAGTCGTTCAGGGTTTTGATGTCCCGGGGATCATGGATGGTTTCAAGAATCAATACGGTTTCCTTCTTTATCTGACAAGATGCAGCACCGACAGCACCTTCGCCGTCAGGTAGATGACATCCTTGCTCTTTTTCATGGCGACCTTTTTGCCGATGGCCTTGCCGCCGATCGTCAATCCGGAAATGAGCGCCGTGACCACGGTGGATACGACGATGCTGCGCCAGCCGAAGCTGTTTTGCAGCAGCACGACGATGACCGTCGCGGTCGAGCCGCTGACGATGCCGCAGATGTCACCGACCACATCGTTGCAGAACGAGGCGACCTTTTCCGCGTTGCGGATGAGGTACAGCGCCTCCTTCGCGCCCTTGACACGGTGCGCGGCCATCGAATTGAACGGCTTGGGATTCGCCGCCGTCACGGCGACGCCGATGATATCGAACAGGATGCCCAGCGCAATGAACAGCAGCAGGATCAGCGTTGCAGTCACATAGCCCGCATCCTCAAGCACCGCGCCCGAGCACAGGCTCATCGCGGCGGAAAGCGCCACAGCGATCAAAGACACACGGATGACCCAGCGCGCGTGGCTGGGCGTCTTTTCCGTTTTCTTCTGCTTTCGGTCTTCTTCGTTTTCCAAAACTTTCTTCTCCACAGTTATTTCATAATCATGCTAATCAGCGGCAGCAGCAAAAGGTAATCCTGCGGCATAGGTCGGGTTGGCTTTCCCCGCAGCGCACCTCTCGTTGCCGATGGAGGCGGTTCCCCCTTAGGCGCTGCACCCCGTTGTCACCAGACGAGGTACCCGATTGCCACTTAGTCCGCACTGTAACCCTTTCGCTGCCCTTGCGACAGCCTAGGTGATTTCCACCCCGGAGTCACGCCGTTTCTTATCCTCTTTTGCAGGAAAAATTTCAAGGAGCGATCGTACTTCGCTCTTGGCCGGAGTCTGTACGTTGTTCTCCTATCCGAATTCCCCACGCAAGGCAGGCTACGCTGCACACAGCGTTCGCGGCACAAAGGCCGGGTAGCACCGCAATGCAGGTTCATATCCCGTCCCGTACCGAAGTCGATACCCGAAACCGGGAGTCCGCTCCGGCACAGCAACGAGTCTCCGCAGAAACAGGGTCGGTTCCCCCATGCCATTAGGGGTCGCCCGGAGTCCGCAGGCGCAGCTTTCGCTTTCGCCTCCCTTCAGCACCCACCCCAAACTGGGCGTAAGAAGCAGGCACCAAAGGCTTCACAGTTGTGCCCTTTAAAGGATTTTTAGGCCCTTCTTAGGAAACGGCAGCTCCGACTAGGATACTGCGCCGCTGCTTAGCATTGCCTATTATACACCAGTCAAAATGAATATGCAAGATATGCACTATAATATTCACCTTAGGAAATTGTAAATTTTTTATTTCGCAGAAAATTCTGTCTGCCTCGCGGAAACAAAAAAGAGGTCCGGCCTTCGCCGAACCTCTTTTCATCATATTTTGTAATTTGGAAATTACTTGTTGCCGTTGACCATGGAAGCGATCTCAGCCGCAAAGTTCTCCTGCTTCTTCTCGATGCCCTCGCCCTTCTCGAAGCGAACGGCGGTGTTGAAGCTGACCTTGCCGCCCAGCGCCTTGGCAGCGTTGTTCATATACTGCTCGACAGAGACGTCGCCGTCCTTGACGAAGGCCTGCTGAAGCAGGCAGTTCTCGGCATAGAACTTGTTGAGCTTGCCCATAACGATCTTTTCCTTGACCTGATCGGGCTTGTTAGCCATCTTCGGGTCGTTGGCCATCTGGCCGAGCATGACTTCCTTCTCCTCGTCCAGAACGTCCTGCGTGACCTGGCTCTTGTCCCAGAAGCGGGGGTTGAGCGCGGCGATCTGCATGGCGATGTCCTTGCCGATCTCGGTGGCGTCGCAGCCCTCGACGGTCAGGTTGACGATAACGCCGATCTTGCCTTTCATGTGGACATAGGGGACGGAGAAGCCGTCAGCGATGCGGGCGAAGCGACGGATGCTCATGTTCTCGCGGATGGCGAGGAACAGCTCGTCCTTCGCATCCTTGACGGTGCCGTTGCCGGTGACCCAGGGGCAGCCCATGAGCGCGTCGACGTCAGCGGGGTTCTCCTTGGCGACGACAGCAGCCACGCCCTTGACAAAGTTGTTGAACGGCTCGCCGTTGGCGACGAAGTCGGTCTCGCAGTTGACCTCGACCACAACACCGACACCGTCGATGACGGTGGCGTAAGCCATGCCCTCAGCAGCCACGCGGCTGGCCTTCTTCGCCTGAGAGGCGAGGCCCTTTTCGCGCAGATACATGACGGCCTTTTCCATATCGCCCTCGCACTCGATGAGGGCCTTCTTGCAGTCCATCAGGCCGCAGCCGGTGGCCTGGCGGAGCTCGTTAACAACAGCAGCAGTGATAGCCATTCTGATATCCTCCTGAAAAATAGTGTGGTAAAAATGAGACGGGGCGAGGCTTTGCCTCGCCCCGTAAGGTTCTTTTCTCGCTTGATTGGGAAAATCAGGCCTGAGCCTCGCCCTCGGCCTTCTCCTCGGTCTCTTCGCCCTGCTTGCCCTCGATCATGGCGTTGGCCATCACGGAGGAGATGAGCTTGATGGCGCGGATGGCGTCATCGTTGCCGGGGATGGGGTAGTCGATCTCGTCGGGATCGCAGTTGGTATCGGCGATAGCGACGACGGGGATGCCGAGCTTGTGCGCCTCGGCGATGGCGTTGCGCTCCTTGCGGGTGTCGACGATGAACAGCGCGCCGGGGAGCTTCTTCATTTCCTTCACGCCGCCGAGGTACTTCTCGAGCTTCTCGATCTCGGCGAGATGCTTCATGACTTCCTTCTTGGGAAGCATATCGAACGTGCCGTCAGCCTGCATGGTCTTGAGCTGGTTGAGACGGTCCACGCGGGTGCGCATGGTCTTGAAGTTGGTCATCATACCGCCGAGCCAGCGAGCGTTGACATAGTAGCCGCCGCAACGGGAAGCCTCTTCCTTGATAGCCTCCTGCGCCTGCTTCTTCGTGCCGACGAACAGGATGTTCTGGCCGCTCTCAGAGACGGAACGGACGAAGTTGTAGGCTTCCTCGAGCTTCTTGACGGTCTTCTGCAGGTCGATGATGTAGATGCCGTTGCGCTCGGTGTAGATGTAGGGAGCCATTTTGGGGTTCCAGCGGCGGGTCTGGTGGCCGAAGTGGACGCCTGCTTCGAGCAGGGCTTTCATGGATACAACGTTTGCCATTGCTTGTAGTTTCTCCTTCAAATTTAGTTTTACCTCTGGAGCCTTCATCCCTCCTGCCAACCTGATGGCACAGACAAGAAGTCCGGTCTCCATGCGGAATACCCGGGTATTATACCCCGCTATTTTCAAAATTGCAAGCACTTTTTGAAAAATCCTGTGTTTTTCCCGCTTTCTTTTCCTTTTGCCGCCTTTCCCGCGTCGTTTTCCCGCGCTTTTGCACCCAGAAGTTGTCATTTTCCTTTTTTAATAATGCCTTTCTAAAATTTAGGCTTGCAAAAATGTCGAAAATCCTTATAATATGGTAGGTCTGCTATTGGGGGACTTTTCGTCCGCCGCCCTTTTCAGTACCGGCGGCGGCGCGTGCGGTGCTCTCTGCGCGGGATCTCCTGGCGCGGAAAGGGCTTGTCAATGAGAATGATATCGTCCCCGATCTGCTTGATACACTCCCATGGGATGCAGTATTCCTCTCCCCGGCCGAACAGCCCGAAAAAGCGGTACGGCCCGGGAATGATGAGTGCGGTGAGCTGCCCGTCCGGCAGCCTGCATTCCACGTCGCCCACATAGCCCAGGCGGCAGCCGTCGCAGATGTTGATGACCTCCTTGCAGCGGAAGTCGGCAAAGCGGCAGTTCATGCGCATCCCCTCCTGTTCCCTTTCATTGTATTTCCGGAACAGGAAGTCCTATCCCTCGCATTTCCCGCGACTTCTCTCCGGGCTATGCCTGAGAGAAAAATTTTTCTACGGAGGTTCCCACACATGACAGAGATCCAGCTCAATATGTACCACGCCCTCGCGCTTGGCGCCGCCATGTACGCCCTCGGCCTGGTGCTGACGAAGAAGATCCCCGTGTTCAGCCGCTTCTGCATCCCCGCTCCCCTGGTCGGCGGTCTGTGCTTCGCGATCTTCAACACCATCCTCTATGCCACGGGCACGGCGGTCATCACCTTTGACGACACACTGCAAACGGTCTTTATGATCTTCTTCTTTACGACCGTCGGCTTCACCGTCAGCATTCCGATGCTGCTCAAGAGCGGCAAATCCGTCATCATGCTCCTTATTTTGAGCATTGTGATGATCATTTTGCAGAATGTCGTCGGCAGCGGCGTGATGGCGCTCATGGGCAAAGATCCGCTCTACGGTCTCGCCTGCGGCTCTATCGCGATGATTGGCGGCCCCGGCACGGCGGCGGGTATTGGTCCTGACCTTGACGCGGCCGGTGCCATCGGCGGCACGACGGTCGCCGTCGCGGCGGCGACGTTCGGCCTCATCTTCGGTTCGCTCCTCGGCGGCCCGATCGCCCGCAAGCTCATCGTCAAGAACCACCTGCGCGACGAGCTTGCAGAGCAGACGGTGGAAGAGGATGTCGACGACACGTATTACAACACCCACGCCAATAACTTTGTCTACGGTTTCCTGCTGCTGATGTTCTGCGCCGGCGTCGGCAACGCCGTCAGCGTTCTGCTCACGAACCTCTGCGGCTTCAGCTTCCCCATTTACATCGGTTCGATGCTCGTGGCCGTCGTCGTGCGCAACGTGATCGACCACTTCAAGATCATGGAGTTCCCCGCCGCCGAGATCAGCACGATGGGCAACATGTTCCTCGCGATCTTCCTCTCGATGGCGCTCTCGGGCCTCAAGCTCTGGCAGCTCGTCGACCTGGCGCTGCCGATGATCGTCGCCCTCGCCGCCGAGGTGCTGCTGATGGTCGTCTTCTCGCTGCTGGTCGTCTTCCCGGTCATGGGCCACGATTACGACGCCGCGATGATCACCGCTGGCTTCATCGGCTTCGGCATGGGCGCCACGTCCAACGCCATGGCCAACATGCAGGCCGTTTCCCGCCGCTACGGTCCCTCTCCCTCGGCCTACTTCGTCATCCCGATGGTCGGCGGCCTCTTCAACGACTTCTTCAACGCTGCGATCATTGCATTCTGTATCGGTCTTCTTGCGTGAGAACCGTTTGAAGGCGCAAAGTCCATCGAAGCGCGCCGAACGATAAAAAATATCCCCGCTTCCCGTTCCGTATGTTTCCGCCGCGTGCGGACATACTGAAAGCACTACGCATGGGAGGCGGGGATTCTTTTTATGCTTGGCAAGGTGGAGATCTGCGGCGTGAACACGACGAAGCTGCCGACGCTGACCGCCGCGGAGACGGACGCGCTGCTTCATCGCGCAAAGGACGGCGACGCAGCCGCGCGCGAAAAGCTCGTCGAGGGCAATCTGCGGCTGGTGCTGTCGGTCATCCAGCGCTTTTCCGGCCGAGGGGAAAACGCGGACGACCTCTTTCAGGTCGGCTGCGTGGGGCTACTAAAGGCCATCGACAACTTCGACACTTCGCAGAATGTTCGTTTTTCCACCTACGGCGTGCCGATGATCATCGGTGAGATCCGGCGGTATCTGCGCGACAACAGCTCCATTCGCGTCAGCCGCTCGATGCGCGACACGGCCTACCGCGTCTTACAGGCGCGTGAAAAGCTCCAACGCGAGCAGCAGCGCGAGCCCACGGTCGAGCAGATCGCGCGCGAGCTCGGCATCCGGCGCGAGGAGGTCGTCTTCGCCATGGACGCCGTATGCGACCCCGTGTCGCTCTTTGAGCCCATCTACTCCGACGGCGGCGACGCCGTGTGCGTCATGGATCAGGTGCGCGACACCAAGAACACCGACGAGGACTGGCTCGAGCAGATCGCGCTTAAGGAGGCCATGGCGCGCCTGAGCGAGCGCGAGCGCCAGATCCTCGCCCTGCGCTACTCCGACGGCAAGACGCAGATGGAGGTCTCGAGTGAGATCGGCATCTCGCAGGCACAGGTCTCGCGCCTTGAAAAAAACGCCATCAAGAGCATCAAGAAGAATATGTAGACTCAGACAAAAAGGAGCGGAAATGTTTCCGCTCCTTTTTCCGTTTCTTCTCTTGACTTTATCCGCCATTTTATTACAATATAGTATGTATTTTTGCGCCGGTGGGATGCTCCTCCGGCAAATCCGGATCAAATGGAGGTTCCTTCCATGCATTACAACGTCATCATCATTGGCGGCGGACCCGGCGGCATCTTCTCCGCCTACGAGCTGACAAAGGATCGCAGTGACCTGCGCGTCGCCGTGTTCGAGGCCGGTCACAGCCTTGAAAAGCGCCACTGCCCCATCGACGGCGACAAGGTCAAATCCTGCATCCGCTGCAAGAGCTGCTCGATCATGAGCGGTTTCGGCGGCGCGGGCGCATTTTCCGACGGCAAATACAACATCACCAACGACTTCGGCGGCACGCTGCACGAGTACATCGGCAAAAAGCAGGCGCTCGATCTCATGCACTATGTCGATGAGATCAACATGGCCTACGGCGGCGAGGGCACGAAGCTCTACTCCACCGCCGGCACGAAGTTCAAAAAGCTCTGCATCCAGAATAAGCTCAACCTGCTCGACGCCTCCGTCCGCCATCTCGGCACGGACGTGAACCTCGTCGTGCTCTCGAACCTCTATGACCTGCTCAAGGACAAGGTCGACTTCTACTTCGATTCTCCCGTCACCACCATCGCCCGCGAGGGCGAAGGCTACCGTGTCACCGTCGGCGAGACGGACTATACCTGCGACAAGTGCATCGTCTCCGTCGGCCGCGTCGGTAGCAAGTGGATGGAGGGCGTGTGCCAGGAGCTCAAAATCCCCACGAAGTCGAACCGCGTCGATATCGGCGTGCGCGTCGAGATCCCCGCCGTTGTCTTCTCCCACCTGACTGACGAGCTCTACGAGAGCAAGATCGTCTATCGCACGGAAGAGTTCGAGGACAACGTCCGCACGTTCTGCATGAACCCCAACGGCATCGTCGTCAACGAGAACACGAACGGCATCGTCACGGTCAACGGCCACAGCTATGAGGATAAGTCCCTCCAGACCGAGAACACGAACTTCGCGCTTCTCGTCGCCAAGCACTTCTCCGAGCCGTTCAAGGATTCCAACGGCTACGGCGAGTCCATCGCGCGCCTGTCCAACATGCTCGGCGGCGGCGTCATTGTCCAGCGCTTCGGCGATCTCGTCCGCGGCCGCCGCAGCACGGTCAAGCGCATCGAAGAAGGCCTCGTCACGCCGACGCTCGCGGCGACCCCAGGCGATTTGAGCCTTGTGCTGCCCAAGCGCATTCTGGACGGCATCATCGAGATGATCTACGCGCTCGACAAGATCGCGCCGGGCACCGCGAACGACGACACGCTGCTCTACGGCGTGGAGGTCAAGTTCTACAACATGGAGGTCGCGCTCGACGAGCACCTTGAAACGCCGTACAAGGGGCTCTATGTCATCGGCGACGGCAGCGGTATTACGCATTCGCTGTCGCACGCATCAGCGAGCGGTGTTTATGTTGCCAGAGAGATTCTGGAAACGGTTTAACAAAACCATTTTCAAATTGTTCCGTGCAGGCGCGGGGGGATTTCCTGCGCCGCGCAGGAGTGCGTAAAAAGGGGGATACTCTCTTTCTCGAAAGAGAGTATCCCCCTTTGCAACCCCCGAGAGAAAGGACGAGGGGCCTTCCCCCTCGACCCCGCACATTGCGAGTTTGCAGCTTGAAGAGCTGCAACGCTTGCCGAATCGGGTGCTGTGTACATGGCTTCGCCATGAATCCCTGCGATTCGTTACCAGTCGCAACCGCGCCTTACTCCGTGAGGCGCGAGTGACGATAGCACGGCGGCAGACTACGTGCGGGCGACATTGCTTCGCTCGCCGCGGGAAAATGAAAAGCTACCGACTAACACACCGGTAGCTTTCAGATAAATTCGATAATATCGTTTGGGGTGCAGTCGATCAGTTTGCAGAGCTTTTCCAGCGTCAGCAGTGTGATGTTCTTTCCCTTTTTCAGCGAATCCAAAGTCTTATTGTCAAGCCCATTTTGCAGCAGATAATACTGCGAAATACCTTTTTCCTGCAACGTTTTCCATAAAGGCTCGTAACTGATGATTGTCCTCACCCCACCTTCTTACGAGCCTATTATATGGAGCAAAGTGAAAAACAAGTATTGTGTATATCTCCACAATGCAGTAGAATGCCATCAAGGAGGGATGCACTATGACAACTTATAAAAGTCTCTATCACCTGATGGTACGCTCCATGAGCGAAGCCATCGACCTTTACGATGAGGGCAAGGGCATTCTTGCCCGTGAAGTCCTGAAAAAAGCCCTGTTAAACGCAGAAGAACAAGTCATCACACATGATATCATCCCCGACGAGCCTATTGGCAGTACCGATTCAGCAGAAAACTAAAAAAATCCCCAGCGCGGCGAGCGCAGCAATGCCGCTCCGGCAGGTACTATCAGCTCAGAAGCATCCAAAGTAGGTGCAATGCTTACCGGAAGTGCCACGGGGTGGATAATCCAAAAAGGAGG
>OLRS01001149.1_pt1 | contig 27468 bp, 20 predicted proteins | sample 1673171 | NCBI WGS metagenome assembly OLRS01 (sample SAMEA3136762, study PRJEB25190) | human gut metagenome | biome: human gut; feature: human-associated habitat; material: faeces | place: Austria | collected 2013
TCATATTTTTGCTGATAACATTCTGACCGTAATAGATACCGTTCTCGTGGAAAATATCCTGCACCCTGAATGGGATAAATACCGAAAGGCTCTCTGTTGTAAGTGTTCTGAACGCATCAATCTTTCTTGTTCCAAACGGCATTACCGTATTGAGTCCATCTACCTGCTGAAATCTCAGTGTTGCAAACTGGCAAAGATGTTTTCTTGCTGTGGTAAGCAATGCTTCCGTATCATTCTCAAGCTGTTCTTTGCTGTCTGCTGTAATAACCATCGTGATAACAGCAAACATCATTCTCTGGTCACGGGTCGTAAGGTCATCGAGGAACTCTTTCATTTCTTTCTTCTGCTGCTCCATATCATACGGAACAGTTGCAGAGAAGTTGTTATTGGCATTCTGCCTACGCTGCCAGTTTGTGATATTGGTTTCCACACCAAGCAGACGGTTCTCTGCTTCCTTTACTGCTTCATCCGTTGGAACGGGAACAATATCAATGGACATCATCAGATTTCTGTTCATATCCGTAAGTTCCGCTACCATACTGTCTTTGATATAGGACGCATATTCACGAAGAAAAAGGACTCTTCCATAACGGTTTCCCATCTTGAAATAGTCCTTTTCAAATTCCATTGTGTCGGGGCAGATATAATCCTTAAAATCGTGTCCCTTTTTTCTTGTTTCCTTAATATCAAAGTGGAAAGAGCTTTCTTCTCCCACACGATAGAAGTCGTGGAAAATACGAAGTCTTTCGTCTGTTTCCAGTTCCACACACTTACTTCCAAGCCTGCCGAAGTGAGCAATCAAATCTGCACCGACACGGGCAAAATAAGTTCTTGCGTCCTCCACACTCTTTTTGTTGATGGAAATGGTAATATACTTATCCTGAACAATAGAGTTTGCCCCCGTTGCCTTATCAAGAAGCATTTTGTTATATTCCTCTCGATATTCGTCCAAATTATCTCCGGTTGTCGGAATAAGGATTGTCTGCTCAAAATCCAGTCTGTTGAGCCGACGGTTATTGATTGTGATTTTTGTCGTTGCACCACTATCAAGGGAGTTCAGAAGTTCGGAATATTCAAGGAACATCGCTTCCTTATCCTCACGACTTGCCACTGCATAGTTAATATCCGTAAAACGATAAGTCTTTGAATACTTATCCTTTCCCACTTTGAAAATGCCATCATCAAAGATAGCTGCCACGGGAATCACGTCCTGCACCCCTTTCGGTACAACAAATTTTTCTTTATCCTGCTTAAACAGGTTCGTAAGAGTCTTAATCATTTGACTTCAATACCTCCTTCTGTTTCTGTTCAATGCTTGACTTCATCAGTTCGTAATACACATTGGTAGAATGAAACACCGGCTTCTTCGGCATTAAAAACTCCGATTTTATCCACGCATAGATTGCTTTCTCTGCGGTCATACCGTTGTACTTCACAAAGCCAAGTGCCGCAAACGGGGCAGCACCCAAAATGCACACCCACGATACGGTTTCCGTGCCAACATACGGTCTGAGCAAGAAATACAGTCCTATCGCAACACCACAAGCAAGAACAGAAAAAATGAACTGTCTGAGCGACAGTCCAAAAAACATTGACTCTGTATAATTTCTGATTTCTCGGTTAATTTTTACTTCCATATCTGTTTCCTTTCCTGCGGTTTCGGTCTTTCTCCCTCACGCATTTATCATTCAGGCAAAAGACTTTGCCCTTCCGTTTACCGCCATAGTAAACACATTTCTTACAATCTCTTTGGTTCATCTCAAAATCTCTCCTTAAAGTCCCATCATCTCTCGGATAATACGGTCAGACATTTTCACTGCACCGACAAGAACAAGCATATTAAATACCAGTTCCCCAATATATGCCCACACTTGCGTAACTGCTGCTGCGTCAGGATTCACTACTGGCGGCGATGAAGCAAATACGGAGAAAATAATACAAGCAAGTACAATGACTGCCCCTTCAAGCAGAACTGCACAATAGCTCTTGATAAAACTCTTGCCGACATTCTGTGTCGGTTCTCCTGCAAATGTGGAAAGCGGTATCGGTGCAAGTGCTGTGTACATATACAACTTGAAAAATCGTCCATACACTGTCATTATCAGAATAAACGACAGCACCGTGATAAATAATCCTCCAATAAGCGTTACCGCCCACAAAGGGATACTCTCAAAAAATCCGCAATCCTCTATGGTCGTTACCATCTCTGCGGGCAAAGTCGTCTGTTCCGGAGTTCCAAATCCGGCAGCATTCATAATGGTTGAAATCGTACCTTGCACGATATTAAATAATGCAAGCATAAGCTCCATTCCGTATGTGATAACACCTTTCGCCAGTGCAAAACGAACAAAGAGTTTCAGAGCGTGTTCCGGTTTCTTCACATCTGTAAAACTTCCGCAGGTCTTTACCATACCTATCACGAAAAACAATACAAGCAAGGCAAGCCCGATAGCCTGAACCGCACCGTTGATGTCAACGATAACCTTCCAGATATTCCCGCCCTTAAAGTTCTGCGGTGTAGTTGTGATGAGCGTCCATATTTCTGACAGTTTCTCATTCCAAGTTTCAAGGGCATTTTCAAGATTTTGAACTACCCAGTTATCACTCATTCAAAGCACCTCCTTACAATTAAGGGGTGTACCTTAACTTGGCACACCCCTCGATAACTGTGTAACTCTTATCTTAGCCTGTGATAAGAGTAAGGATTTCTTTCGCAAAAGTGATAATGACACCACCCGCAAGAGTCAGGAAGCCATTGGCTCTCTGAGAAGGGTCGTGAGATTTGAGTGAAAGACCGACCTGCACGATACCAAAGCCAAGCAAAATCATACCGATGGCACGGATAAGTCCGAAGATAAAGTCGGACAGATTATTGACTACGGTAAGCGGGTCATTCGCTGCAAATGCAGTCGTTGTCATTCCAAGTGCCAACGCACCGACAATGACCATTGTGCAGTAAGCACGGAAGCCTTTCTTAACCTTTCCGGTCATAGGCAGTTTCTTTGTTTCCTGAATGTCAGTTGCTTTTTTCTTAAAAATAGTCATAGTTGAATACCTCCAAAATTTAATTTGTTTGATTGTTTATGAACAGAGCTTCCATCTCCTCATCGGAAAGAAGTTCCCAGTTCGTTTCTTCCATTTCCTTTTCAGGAAGTGTTGCAGGGTCAATGTCCCAAATAGCAATCGAAGCAATATCTTTTGTGACTTCTCCGTGTTTATAAGGACTTGCCTTTCCGTCTGTGGTAAGTGCCACATTCGGGTGTTTCATAATGTCATATTTGAAATCCATAATGGGTCTTTCCCCACGGATAAACAAAATAGCGTACTGATTATCGAGCATACGCACCTCATCAGGGGTAAGTAACTCTCTGCCGCTAATCTGATAGTTGGTGGAATAATTACCGCTTCTTCCGGTACTCTTTCCGAACGTGTTGGTATCAATGGTTTCCTTGCCCAACAGCTCCGACACATATTTATGGGTTGACTGCTCATTTCCACCAAGGTAAAGAAATTCATCGCAGTTACCCACAATGCTCTCCCACTGTTTTTCAAACAAGGCTTTAAGCTGTGCCAAGTTCTGTAAGATGATGCTTACCGATACCCCACGGGAACGCATAACCGACAGTATCTTGTCGAAGTCGTCCGGCAGTGAAACATTGGCAAATTCGTCCATCATAAAATGAACAGGCATCGGCAGACAACCGCCGTGGATATGGTCGGCTGCATAAAATAACTGCTGAAAAAGCTGTGTGTAAAGAATGGATACCAAGAAGTTGAAACTAGAGTCGTTATCCGGTATCAGTGCAAACAGTGCCACCTTTTTCTCTCCGAGTGACTGCAAATCCAGTTCATCGGCAGAAGTAAGAGCAGCAAGACTTTCCAAATTAAACTTTTCAAGCCTTGCTGCAAGGGTTATCTGTATGGATTTTAATGTTTTGGAAGAACCGGAATGATAAGAGTGGTAATACTTCAAAGCAATGTGGTCAGGATTATCTATCATCAAATCCGAAAACAGATTATCAAGCGGAGAAGGACTTGGGTCGTCCTCGTCCTCAATCGCCCCGGCTCTGAGCATTTCCATTACCATCGCAAAATTCTGTTCTTCCGGCGGTGCTTCATAATGCAGATAAAATACAAGTGCAAGCAGAAGCATTGACGCTGCCGTATCCCAAAATGGGTCATTGCTCTGTGAACCTTTCGGAGTGGTACTCTTAAAAAGATTGGTTACGAGCTTCTGCACATCATTGTCATTCTGCAAATAAACAAAAGGATTGTAACAATGGCTTTTCTCCATTGAAATCAAATCAAGCACACGCACTTCGTAACCTTTCTTCTCAAGAAGATGTCCCGTATCTCGCAGGATTTCCCCTTTCGGGTCTAATATCACATAGCTGTTTCTGGCAGCGTTCATAATATTAGGCTTTGCGTAAAACCTTGTCTTACCTGCACCGGAGCCGCCGCACACAAGCGTATTCAGATTTCGTCTGTGCTTCTTGGCATTAAGTCCAATGCACACATTCTGAGTCATCAGCTTATTTTCAGACAGCGGCTTTTGTCGGTACTTTTTATCAATGGCTCTGACATTGCCCCATTTGGCAGAACCGTGTTCCTCTCGTCTGCGGTAATTCTTTCTTGTTGAGAAATAAATCCCGATACCCATTCCATAGCATAAAAGTAAAATGAGGACAGTTTTCAGGCTGTCCCCACATAATTTTATGGAAAATGGATTATCAAAGAGTGTCGCAAGATTGGCTGCTATCTCCGGCAATCCTCCGCTTATGGAAGGTGCAATCAGAAGTGCCAGCCATATGACCGGAACGATACCGACAATGGATAAAATAATGGCAGTCTGCCTGTCATTATCTCGCTTCATCTGAGCGTTTCCTTTCAATCACTTTGAACTTTTTCAATGGGGCATTTCCGACTTTTACAAGCAGGTCGTCTACTGCGTCTGCGGACTTGCCTTCCTCCATCAACTTTGTTTTCTCATCGTTTAAGGAGCGAATGACAACACCGTGTTCATAATCGTCCAAAGCAATGTGGTAGAGTTTTTCTTTTTCCATATCTGCCCTCCGTTATCTCTCATAGTCCTTTGAACGCTCCTGCTTCTTGCGGAACATTTCATCAGAGATATGACTGTGAATTTCTGCCATTGCATTTCGTGTCTTGGAAAGCTCCGCACGGATTTCTTTCGGCTCTTTGGAAGCCAGTCCCTCCGGAATACGGTTAATTGCAAAATTCTGTGTATCTACGCCATACTTCTTGCAAATCATATATCCGATACACACTGCCTGAAAGCCCATATCCCTGCGGCTGTAACTTTCGCTGTTGATGGAAAGCTGTGCATGTCCAAGTTCCTGAGCGACACACTGAGCAACTGCTACGCTGTCGCCCACATTACGCTTCACATACAAGGTCTGCTTTTCATTATTATAGAAAGCTGCCATATTCGGATACGGAAGTTCATCGGTTGCCGCAACCTCCACCGGAGATACATCAAGCATTGTCGTGATAAGTGCTTTCGGGTCACGGTTTGCTGATACTGCCGGAGCTTTTCTTCCATTTGTCTGCGTAACATCAAATACCTTTTTGACATTGTAGGAAATACCCGGAGAACCATCTGCTCTTGTGTATTCCACTGGTTCAAGGATAGAAATACTCTTTGCCCCTTTGGTAATCTTCACATTGTCCTTACCCCAATCATCAAAATCTTTAAGCTGTGTCGCCTGCGGATACTGACTGTAAATAAGGAGAGCATTTGCTGCGGAATATCTGTCCATTCGACTCTGCGTATCAAGAAAGTTCTTGAACTTCTCAGGGTCACTCACAATCTCACGGGCAGCAGCATCAATCATCTGATAGACTTTTTCTTTTTCTGCTCGCTTCTTTTCTGCATACTCCTCTTTGGATAATCTTGGCTGATTACCGCCAGCCTTTGCGGGTTTGAAATCATTTGTCATAGTGAATTACCTCTCTTTTGTTTTGGGTTTCTTCTTCGGCTGACGGTGTACCGTCTGACCGTTTTTCTGCTGCGGCTTCTTGCCGTCTTTCTTAACCTCCGGCTCTTTACGCTCTGCTTCTTTTTGCTGTTTTGCCTGTGCCTTGTAACGGTCAAGTTTCTCTTTGACCGATGGCTTTTCCACTGGCTTTGCAACACCCTTATCAGATTGCGTTTCTACCGGCTCTGAGTTTTGCCTTGACAGAGGGCTTTTGTCTGTTTTGGCGACTGAGGGGTTTGCGTTTGCTCGCTCCTCTTTCTGCATTGGATTTCTGACCGCTTCTTCCATAATGATTTCACTCTTGGATTTAGTCGGCTTTTCTTTTTCAACCGCTTCACGGTCTGCGATAGCTTTCTCTGCTTCACTGACAATCGAAGCCTTATCCACTTTGCCAAGTTCAAATCTTTCAACGATACGCTGAATTTTAGAAGCGTCCTCTGCTCTTGCGATAATATCTACCGGAGCGTTCTCTCCCTTTGTGTTCTTATCTCTGAGGACACAATAAAGAACGCCATAGCGTTTTGCCTGTTCGGTAAACTTCTTCAAATCCTTTTGCGGAATGGAAAAGACTTTCAGCTCCTTGCCTGACTTAATCATATTGGTAAGCCTTGCTTTGCCCTTCGTCTTTTGTTCCTGCTTCAGAACCGATACCAAAAGCAATGCGATATTCTTCGCCGCCGAACCGCTTAATCTTGCAGCAACTTCAAATCCTTCAAGCGAAAGCCTAACGACCTGCTCTGCTGCGTCACCACCGTTGTTCATAGCGTGATTTCTCCTTTCTCTGCTGTTTTTGTTCCTCTGTTTCGATATGCTCAAGGTTTTCTTCCATAACCTTTGACCTCTCCGCAATATCCTCGCAGAGTTTTACTTCCCGTCGGAGTTTTTTCAATTCTCCATTGATAGAAGCGATTTCATCTTTTGCCGCCTGAAGCTGACCATCATCAATATTTGTTCTTATCTTTTTTCGGAGATGTGTTCTTCCGGCAATCAGATTTTTCATCTGCTCCTCTAAGGAAGTCTTATATGAAAAAAGCTGTTCGTCCGTGGAAATATTTTCTCGTCCGAGCAGCCTTACTTCATCAGTAATCTTATCGAGCTTCATCAAATCATCTTTCAAAAGATAATGAAGCCTTGCGTTATTCTGTTTCTTATACTTGGGCAGATAACCGAGTCTGTAACAGTAATACAGATACAACCCATAAAGTCCGCCTTTCTTTTTCAGCTTCTGCCCTCTGGTCTGCATACGGTACTGTCTTGGTTTATAAGTTGCCCTCTGGAACGGCTCAATCTCTGCCCATCTGTCACGATTTTCTTTGATACGCTCTACAATCCGGTCATTGGTATAATCTGCTCCGAGATTTTTCAGTCGTATCGGCTTATCGTATCCCTTTGGAATGACCGTCCAGTATTTTCGGCTTGGACTCAGGTTATAGGCATATCCCATTTCCTTGAGAGCAAACTGAAATTCTTTCAGGGTCTTGCTGTGGTCGATAGCATAATCAATGGCTTCTTTTGCAACCGAGTAGCGTGTCGGCATACCTGCCTTTTCTTTCATCGTCAGATAATCCGACTGCTTACTGCGGTTCGGATTCGGGTCATAGTAAAGTCCGTACTTCTCACAAATCCTGTCTGCAACTTTTCGGAATTTGAACCACGCTTTTTCCTCGCCCCACAAATGTTTCCCATCGACGAAAGAAATAGAGTTGATGACAAAATGGCAGTGCAGGTGCTTTGTATTCAGATGGGTTGTCACAACAACCTGAAATCTTTTACCCCACACTTCATTTGCAAATTCCATTCCGATTTTCTGTGCCATCTCAGGAGATATATCTGTTTCCTTGAAACTCAAATATCCGTGATAGGCTTGGATACCGTCTGTCTTTTGGTACTGTTCCTTAACCGTTATGAACTGGTCACGGGCAATCGCCACATTACAGTTGATACCCTCAACATAAAATTCTCGCTCTGTTTTTTCTTCATCCTTTGCATAAGCAATAACATCAGCAAGAGCCTGATACTGTTCAGGTGAAAACTCCCTTTTGATATTTGCAGAAGTCTTTTCGGGATTGGTTGCATAGTCAATGACCTGACCGAGCCTTTCTGTTACCGACCACAACTTTGTTACTGCCATTTCATTTCGCTCTGATTTGGACGAAGATATGTCCTCTCAATCTCTGACTGGAACTTATTCCACTTTGCAGCTTCATTCTTCAGCATAGGTGCGTCAATGAAACCAAGTGTATTCGCTTTAGCCGCAAGCTGATTGATGTTATTACCGATAGAGGACAGTTCTCTCATCACATCATAGAAGCGGTCATCGGGTTTCTCTTTCGGCTCGTAACCTCTGATAAGTAAACGGATAAGTCCTGCTTCGGAAAGACAAGCCTTCTTTGCCTTTGCTGCCAAGTCCTGTGCTTCCTTGCGGTTAAAGCGTACAATCTTCTGAATGTTTCTCTTTCTCATAATCGGTATCTTCCTTTCTCTTTACTCTGCAATCTTTGTTAATCTGGAATAAGCACATCATCGTAACGCCAAGACAACTGCCGAGCAGTGTCCCAGCGGCGATAAGTAATAACTCTCTCAAATCAAGTTCTCCTTTCTCACGGGGTATTAGGGGCAACCCCTAACGAGCCTTTTACCGTTTGGGAAACTGTGTTTATCCAAATGGTCTGCTCGCTAAGAATAAACATCTCCTCCGGGTTGCCCCGTTCTCAGGCTACTATCTCTCATAATCCTTTGATTTCGGCTTAAAAGGTTCAGCCACGATATTGCCGCCCACTTCCTTAGAAAAGCGTTCAGGATACTTGAACTGTTCCTTATACTTCTTCATCATATCGTCCGGCAAGCTCTGAAAGCTCTCACTCTCAGGCGGTGCATAACAGATAAAGAACTTGCCGCAGATAATATCAACCATCTCTTTCTTATCGTTGTCCTGCACATAAACAGCACGATTAAGCGGAAGTCCTCTCATCTTTCCTTCCTCATTACAGATGATTGCAACGTCATCATCAAAGGGCATATATTCCTCAATATCCCCGCCGACAACCTCCTGCATTGCTTCCAGACTGTCGTCGATTACAATTTCCTTCGGGTACTTTTCCGGTTCTACCAAGAGAACTTTAATCTTAGAATCATTCATCGTTCTTCATTCCTTTCGTGTATTTTTTTATTGTAAATTCCCATCCGCATACAAAGAAAATCGTTGAAGTCCTTACCTGCTTTTGGTGGCTCATCAACGATTTCATACTTATCCGGCAGAATAGTTTTTAAGGTCTGTGCTGCCTTTCTGCCCGCTATATCATTGTCAAAATGGATACGGATTTTCCTGACAGATGGGTTACTGCCAAGATACTTTTCCAGTGCAATCGGCACTTTACTGTCCTCAATTTTCTTTGCCGGAGAATACACCCCGGACAGCGAAACAAAGCTCATTTCTTTCCAATCCTGCCCGTTCAGCTTCGCAAGCGTGGCATAGGATAACAAGTCAATGGCACACTCAAAGAGGTGTACTTCCTCCAAGTTTTCCTTACCAAGCCGAAAAGAATAATCTTTTTTACTGCCACTGCAATCGCCCATAATCCTACGCTTATTCGTGGAACGGTAGGCTGCATATTTGGGTTCTTTCTTCTCGTCATAGCCTACAAACACAACATTGTGATACGGCAGGCTCTCAAAGATAAGGTCATTAGAGATACAGTAATTGATGATTTCAAAATCTATTCCTCTCCCGAAAAGATACTCTGTAATCACTCTGTTGGAAGCACATTTTTCAGGGAGAAGAAGTGGTTTATTTTCCTCTTTTGGCTGTGGCTTTTCATAGACCGGAGCCTGAATCGCTGTGTGTCCGATAATGGTTTCCACCGCTTCAAGGAAGCTGTAACCTTTGACCTTAATCAGATAATCCAAAGCACTCCTGCCGCCAATACCTCTCGACCACCATATCCATTTCCCGTTTGAAATCTTCAAACTATCGTGGGTTCTGGTGCAATAGGTGTTACCTGAAAACTTAACCAGCTCATACGGTTCATAATTTCTCAGGTAGGTTAATAAGTCCATCTGCTTCGCCTGAATGATTAACTCAGGTGCGATAAATGGCATATCGACCACCGCCTTTCTGTTTATCTCTCATACGATTTCTCCTTTCTGCCGCCGACTGCTTCGCCCTCATCAGGCTCTCCGCCGACAATCTCATTTTCCTTTTTATCCATATTGAGCAGGATATTCAGCTCATCAAGTCTGGCAGTTTTTGCCCTCAATTCGTCCTCCTTTGCAAACGGCTTTTCGATTTCCTGCTTCGCTGTTTCAAACTGCTTCTCCGTATTTTCAAGGCTGTTTTTCGTATCAGCAAGTGCTTCTTCAAAGCGTTCAATGCCGTTATCTATTCTCACGATATTACCGTGAGAATCATCGCCAAGCGGTACATCTCTGCTTGTTTCGCCTTTTAATTTCACAACATAATTACGCTGCACCGTATCAAAATACAGTTCCATTTGAAAGCCACGGTACTCGCCAAGTGGTATCGCATCGGGACTGTTCATTGACTTGCAGGCATTGATGATTGCCTGACCTGCTTCGGCTTTTTCGGAATAAGAAACACCCGATACCATCATTCCAAGCGGCTGCTCGTCTATCGGTTTCGGGTGTAATTTTGCTGTTTCAACATCTTTTGTAAGTCCCTCTACACGGGATTTCAAGTAAGCAATCTGTTGTGGGTAGAACTTGATGACCTTATCCTCCAGTCCGTATTTCTCTGATAAGAAATTGGATTTTAACATCTTCAGCTTCTGTACCTGAATGTCTAAGTCCATCTTTTCTTTGATATACGGATTGCCTGTTGCAAGCATTTTTATCTCCGCATAGGACAGTGCGGTTTCATCAATATCCTCTGCCGACCTGACCGGAGATTTGCTCGTCATAATCTGACTTGCGAACTTCTGCTTACCTTCCACAAGCTGATAGAGGTATGCATCAAAGGTCTGCTCTGTTACATAGCGGTAAATATCTACCTGCGGATTTTCATTGCCCTGACGGACAATTCTACCGGAACGCTGCTCCAAATCTGAAGGTCGCCACGGACAATCCACATCGTGAAGTGCGATAAGTTTATCCTGCACATTCGTTCCTGCTCCCATCTTCTGAGTAGAGCCAAGAAGCACCCTGACTTCTCCCTTGCGGGTCTTTTGGAACAGTTCTTTTTTCTTCATATCCGTATCGGCTTCGTGTATGAACTTCACTTCACTTTCAGGAATACCTCTCTCAATCAGCTTCTTTCTGATGTCGTTATAGACGGAAAATGTGCCGTCATTCTTCGGCGTGGAAAGGTCACAAAAGACAAGCTGTGCTGATTTTTTGTCGGCATTTTCTTTCCATATCCGATAGATGTTATCGACGCAGGCATTGATTTTACTGCCCTCAAAATCAGGCAGCATATCGTTTAGCATACGCTGGTCAAGAGCCAGTTTTCTTCCGTCATTCGTGATTTTCAGCATATTATCTACGCTTGAATCCACACCGCCGCCACGCACCTGCTCGGCTCTCTCTGCAAGGGAAGCAACCATTTCTTTCTGCATTTCTGACGGCTTTACTGCAATGTTATGGTACTTTGCTTCCGGTACTGGCAGGTTCAACATATCCGCTGTCTTAATGTCCGCTATCTCCTTGAACATCGCCATTAGTTCAGGCAAGTTATAGAATTTTGCGAACCTTGTCTTTGCTCTGTATCCTGTTCCTTCCGGTGTAAGTTCCACTGCCGTAATGGTTTCTCCGAAAGTGGAAGCCCAGGCATCAAAGTGCTGCAACCCATTTTTCACAAGCGTGCTGTACTGCAAATATCGCTGTATCGTATAGAGTTCCACCATACTGTTTGAGATAGGTGTACCCGTTGCGAACACAGTTCCTCGCCCTCCTGTAATCTCGTCAAGGTAACGGCACTTCATAAAGAGGTCGGAAGATTTCTGTGCTTCCGTCTGTGCGATACCGCCCACATTACGCATTTTTGTATAAAGATAAAGGTTCTTGTAATAATGGCTTTCATCAACAAAAAGCCTGTCTACACCAAGTTCCTCAAAGGTTACAACATCATCTTTTTTCGTCTGGTCATTGAGTTTATCAAGTTTCTGCCTGATAGATTTCTTTGACTTTTCAAGCTGCTTTATGGAGAAGTTTTCCCCTCGGTTTCGCTTGAGTTCCGCAATTCCTCCGGTTATCTCCTCAAGCTGCTGTTCTAAGATTGCCCTCTGTCTTTCAATGGACATCGGGATTTTTTCAAACTGTGAATGACCGATAATGACTGCATCATAATCTCCGGTTGCAATCCTGCCGCAGAACTTTTTACGATTCTTGGTTTCAAAATCTTTCTTTGTTGCGACAAGGATATTCGCCGCCGGATAGAGCTGCAAATACTCAGCCGCCCATTGTTCGGTCAAGTGATTTGGTACAACAAACAGTGACTTGTTACAAAGCCCAAGCCTTTTCGACTCCTGTGCTGCCGCTACCATTTCAAAAGTTTTTCCTGCTCCGACTGCGTGTGCAAGAAGCGTATTTCCTCCGTAAAGGATATGGGCAACCGCATTTTTCTGATGTTCCCTGAGTTCAATTTCAGGGTTCATACCATTGAAAATGATATGACTTCCATCATACTCACGAGGTCTGACGCTATTGAATTTCTCATTGTAAGATTTGCAAAGCCTTTCCCTTCGTTCAGGGTCAGACCATATCCAGTCCTGAAATTCCTGCTTAATCATTTCCTGCTTCGACTGAGCAATCGCTGTTTCCTTTTTATTCAGGACAGCCTTTTTCTTTCCCTCATCATCTTCGATATAATCAAAGATACGCACATCTTTTAAATTCAGCGTTTCCTCAATAATCTTATAGGCATTGATGCGGGAAGTTCCGTAAGTGTTATATGCTCTTACATTTCCTTTGTCATAGGATTTGCCCTCAATATTCCACTCACTCGTAAATGGAGAGAAGTGAACTTTGATATTCCACTGTGCATAGCGTGGTGTTTCAAGCAAATGAAAGATAAACTCCTGCACATCGTCCGGCGGCAGCCAAGTTGCACCAAGTCGCACGGAAATTTCACTTGCAGTCAGGTCTTTCGGCTGCACCTTTTGAAGTGCTTCCACATTGACCTTATAATCTTCCGGATAGAGTTCTGCCGAGTTCTTTGCAATCCTCAGCTTTTCCCTGACATTACCCGAAAGGTATTCATCAGCCATCAGATACTTCGGTTCGTAAGAATTTCCATACTCATAAAGCGGGTTTAAGAAGATAACACCCTTTAAGTCCTCAAAGATTTCATTCTCCGATTTACCGGAAAGCTCCATCATATAGTCCATATCAATCGTGGCTTTTTCTCCAAGAGATACTGCCAACGCTTCGCTTGCCGTATCAACAGAAGTAACCGGAGTATGCGGCTTAATTGTCCTCTTAGAAAACATATCAGCCTTACGCTCCAGTTCTCCGTCCTCTCCGATTATCTCCAATGCGGAAAGCAAAGAGAATGAACTGTCCTGCGAAAAAGCAGAGGTATTTGCACGGCTGTTAATGAGTCCGTACTTACCTGAAAAGGTATCATAAAGTCTGTTTAATCGCTCCTGCTCCGCTTTGATTTCGCTGTCAGGGTAATCTTCTGTCTGCAATTCAATCAGCGTTCTGACGGAATTTCTAATAGCAATCATACCCTTAATTCGGTTCTCTGCGGTTGCCGACACTTCCACCGGAGTCATACGGGAATTTTCACGATAATAGATTTTATCGTCTACCACCGTATAGGAAAAGTTTCTCACTGTCGGGTCTGCCGGAATAGAATTATCTTCCTCCTCCAGTTCTTCCTCAGTTTCATATTCCGTGATTTCTCCGTGAATGTTTGCTACTGCTTCATCAAGCTGTGCTGCAAGGTCTGCATTTTCATACGGCACACAAGTTGCTTCCATACCGAAACGCCCCGATACCATTTTCATTTCTCCAAGTATCATTTCGGGGTGCTGCACAAAATAAGAGTTCATCTTAATTCCGTTCTCATCGGTATCAAGATGAACCCAATCCGGCTCAATATCTATCAGTCTGTCACGCTTTTGCAGGATAAGAATATCCGAAACGACTTCCGTTCCTGCATTACCCTTAAAGGTATTATTCGGCAATCGGATTGCTCCAAGAAGCTCTGCTCTCTGTGCAATATACTTTCGTACTGCTAAAGTTTCCTTATCCATTGTGCCTTTGCTCGTTACAAGAGCCATCACACCGCCGGGTCTTAACTTATCAAGGGACTTGGCAAAAAAGTAATCGTGTATCAGGAACTTATGCTTGTCATACCTTTTATCCGATACCTTAAAATCTCCAAAAGGCACATTTCCGACAACGCCATCAAAGAAGCTGTCCGGTAAATTGGTTTCTTCAAATCCCTGTGCCGCAATGGTTGTTTTCTGGTAAAGCTGCTGTGCAATCCCTGCGGAAATCGTATCAAGTTCCACACCGTAAATCTTACTGTCCTGCATTGTGTCCGGCAGCATACCGATGAAATTACCGATACCGCAGGACGGCTCTAACAAGTTGCCCTCCTTAAATCCCATCTGCTCCATTGCCTTATAAATGGCTGTGATAACTTCGGGCGGCGTGTAGAACGCAGTCAATGTGCTTTCTCTTGCCGAAGCATATTCCTCCGGTGTTAATACCGAAGAAAGTTCCAGATATTCCGTTGCCCACGCTGAATTATTTTCATCAAAGGCTTCTGAAAGCCCACCCCAACCGACATACTTTGATAAGATAATCTGTTCTTCAGGAGTGGCAAATCTGTTTTCTTCCTGACATTTTTTAAGAAGCTGTATCGCCATAATATTTCTGCGGAAGCGTTCCTTTTTACCAACCGTTTCAACCTCATTTTCTCTAAGATTAAAGGTGTGACGGTCTGCCATAGGCACATCAGGGTGCAAGTCAAAGCCTTTGACTTTTTTCTTCTGCTCCCAAGCGGGAACTAACGGCTCAGGCTCTTTTTCATTTCTTTCTTCGGCAGGTTCTTCCTTTACAATCAAATGCTCATTCATCGGATTCTCTCGCACTTTTCTGTCAAACTCTGTGCGTGAAAATTCCTTATTGAACAGTGGCATATCATAGTCATAGAGCATTACTCTCTCATCATCAACAGATAAGATTTCGTACTCAGAAGCACCGATATACACCTTATCGCCAAGATGATATTCATACTGCACATCTTGTAGCTGTTCTGCTTCTTCAGGTTCTTTTTCGGCTGGTTCGACCTCCTGCTCCGGCGGTGCATTAGAGAGTATCTCTCGGTTTCTTTTCGTTTCCTCGATTTTGGCTCTGCGTTCCTCTTGACTTTCAAGCCACTGAGGATAGCGTTCTTTTTCCTTTGGATTTAAGTATCTGTCCATTCGGATAAGTTCCCCGATACGCTTCTCCACCTGCGACCACGAAAGCGTGATATGTGGCTTCTCTTTACCGATGCCTTTCGTAATCGTAATACCTTTTCCATCGTGGCTCTCATCAATGCCTGCCCCGATTATGACGGGATAAGAACCGCCCCAACCATATTCATTTTTCAAGAAGTCGGCATTTTCTTTTGCAGAAAGACTTTTTTCAAACTGCTCATAAATACGCATTTTTCCCTCAGAAAATCCGCTTCCATTCGCAAGAACAGCGTCGATAATCTCCTGAGAAAAAGTAAAGGCAGAGGTTTTCTTTTCCTCTGCCCGACCGTCTAATATGAATGTCATCTGACCGTCCATTGACGGTAATGGTTTTATGCTGTCACTTAATTCTCCCAGTAATCGCATAGCTTCAAAGTGTCGGGCAATAACAGCCCAATCATAAAAACTCTGTGCGGTTCTGCTGTCGTATTTGCCCTCCCACAAATGCAGAACGTTTTCAAAGGTCTTGTACCCTACTGTCCTGCCATCCTCTAAAGTAAGCTCGGTATAATCATTATTGAAAATACTCTTTATATACTCTGTGCGGTCTTTGTTATCAGGATTACGTTCATAATAATCTTTGATTTCTTCCAGACTTGCTGACAAATGTGGTGTCGTTCTGAGAATTTCATTGATTACTTCATCACGTCCAAAGAACGGAAGGCTTTTATCCTCGTGCGTTCTGTCGTAATACTCTAAGCGAATATCACTTCCGCTTTCACGATTTCCTGTGCCGAACTGCGAAGAGAGTTCATCAGACGAACCCATTTCATCATATCCTCCGCTTTCATCTGTTCGGTCACTCCCTCTTTCTGTGCCATCTGGCTCAGGATTGTTTCCTCCATCTTGCTGGCTCTCTGTTCCACTTCTGCCAAGTGCTGTGTCAGTTCGCCCCTCGTCAGGAGATTGTAGTAAAGGACTCTGTGATGTTCCTTCAGAAACTCTCTCCTCATCTGAGCGTATCTGCCCAACGTCACTTCCGGCTGCTGTGGAAGTTTCAGATTCGGAAGGCTGTAATCGCCCACCATCGTGTAGGTCAGTTCGTTCATTGTCCAAACTCCTTTCGTCGTTATTTTCAACCTTATTGTATTCATTTCTGTCCTGACCGACAATTATGCGATTTTGACGGTTGAGTGCAGTAATTGTTTTAGATATTTCCGTCAATCCCATTTCTGCAATATCACTGGTAGCAAATCCAAGTGCATTGAGTGTTTCCTGCGTATTGAAGTTAGTAACATCTCTGAAATCATCAAGTTCAAAATAACCGTCCGTATCAACGCCAAGCCTTGACATCATCATATATGCCACACTATTTGTCACGACATTTTTATAAATGAAAGCCACAATATCCTCTTCCACTTCCTCAAAGGAACTGCCCTCGGTTGCATAGTAAAGGTCTTGCAGATAATCAGGGATATTATCCTCTGCCGCATTTCTTGCTGCTCCCATAATTGCTTCGGCAAGACTGCTCTTATTCTCAATCTCTCCGAAAGTGCTTTCCAATGTTTCAATCACATCAGCTTCTTATTCCTGACGCATATCCCAAATCGGGACTGTTCTTGAATATCTGCTTTCGTGAGTATCTGAAATGTCAAAGTAATGTGTCAGTCTTTGCCGTGAACGGTTTTCATCAGCAAAAACAGCAATACCTCTTGCACCTCGGTTGACCCATCTGCCAAAAATTTTGTTCCACTGCTCTATCTCAAGAACCGCTGTTGCATCGGGTCGCTGTGCATATACAAGTAGCTGTTCGTCATAACGTAACTTATAATTTCGGCAAGCCGAAGCTAAGAATGCCTGCCAGTTCTGAGGATTTGACACAACCGTTTTGCAGGTGCGGTTGTAAAGCTCAGAAATAAGGTCATATTTTCGTGCCATTACTCTTGCACCTCCTTATCGCTGTTTTTCTCTGTTTCTGGTCTTGTTTTTTGACGGTTCGGATTGATTGATAGGTTCAACTTTGCTTCCATTAAGCTCCATTTTTTCAGCAAACTCGCATATATGATAGCAGCAATTCCCGACGTACAAATGGTAGTCATCAATATACTTGCACACTCTGTCTGCTGTGTGTCCATCACGAAAAGTAATCCTGATTTTTCCACCATCGGGAATATAGAATTTCAAATTGTAATGACTGTCTATAAATCGAATTTGCTTTTCCTGCGGCTCTGCTCTATTCTCCTGTTGCTTCATTTTCCTTACCTCTCATTTTTGTTGCTTCATCAGAACCGCCGCCCAAATACGAAAAGAGTTTACCGGACTTTGTATTCTTCTGAAGCTCCATAATCACACCCATATCAGGAATCGTGATATTCGGGATTTTCAGGATTGCTTCCATATCAAGCTGCTGCAACTTTTTCTCCGTATCACAACCGGAGTCAAAGAGTTTATTCAGCACCTTGACCTTATTCTGAAAAGTTGCTTTGTCTTTCACGAAAATACCTCCTTAGCTAATGTTGATTACAATAGAAATACTGCCGCTCTGTTCTTCTTTCTGCGGATTACGTGAATACTCAGGAAAAAGGGACTGTACTCTCTGCCTTGCCCTGCGTATGGTTTCAAAACAAGGAAGTCCGTATGCTCGGTAATTAAATACAATATCCTCAAGCGGAAGATTTCCGGCAGGTATATATCCGTACCGATTGTAATAATGCAGAATGAGAAGCATATCATCATACCTCGACATCGGGCATTCCTTTAAGATTTCAAGCACTCGGCTCTCCACCGTTTTCTGTTGTTTCATAATGTTCCTCCAAAAATTAAAGGGACAGAGTTTTTTGCGCTCTGCCCCGACTGGTTAATGTTCGCTTGTTACTTACTTCTTACGGTTTTTAACCTGAAGAAAGATAAAGCCGCCGACAATAACGGCGACTAATGCGATAGCGATAATTGTCTTTGCTTCCATTACTCGTTACCCTCCTTTTTCTTCTTTTTGTGTGCAACAACAGAAGTTACAGCGATACCGACAGCAGAAAGTCCGGCAAGGACATACCAAAGTTTCATATTGGTATCATCTCCTGTTTTCGGCGTATCTCTTAACTCATTGTGCATTTTTACAACGGCTGTTTCATCAAGTTTGATAGTAACATTCTGGTCGGCAGGTGTGATATATGCGGCAGAGGCATTGTTTGCCACTTCGGATACGGTATATTCGCCAATACGAAGTCCCTCAATCACGATTTCGCCGTTCTTATCTGTTTCAAATGTCATATCATACCCGTTTGCTCCGGTTACTCTGAACGCAAAACCTTTGACCTTACCGTCTGAAGATGTCTTGACGATTTTCAGTGTTCCACGCATAGCTTCATTGATAAATCCAACACCAGCCTTATTCTCAACGGAATAAGTTGTTTCGTCTTTCTCAATGAAAACAGAGTATTCTCCCTTATCAAGCAGGAAGCCCTCTGGTGCTTTTGTTTCACGGACAATATATTTTCCGTAAAGCAGCTCTTTCATCTCATAAATTCCGGTTTCGGTTTCTTCAAGATTTCCGATAAGTTCATCGCCATCATCAATCTTTCCGTTCTCATTGGTGTCCTTATATACCTCAAAGGTTGCACCCGTAAGTTTGTTATCTGGATATTCAGCGTCCATCTTCGTGAGTCTGATATTGCCGTGAACATACTCATTGACAATCTCAATTTCAACTACCTGCTCGGCTTTGCTGATATTGACCTCATACGCTTTTTCATCAAGAACAAATCCCTTTGGCTGCTCGATTTCTCTTACAATCCATTTGCCATAAGGAACTTTTGCAAAAGAAAAACTACCGTCTTTTGCAGAGGTAGTCGTCATAAGTGCAGTATCCTTTGTAAATTCTGTTTCTTCGGCTTTGAAGATACCGATAACAGCACCCTCAAGTGCTTCTCCGTTCTCGTCAATCTTCTTACCTGATACAGAACCATAGATAAGTTCATTCTTGATTTCTTTTCCATCATTCACTTTGATTTCAACTGTTGCAGTATCCTGACCTGCGTATTCAAACACAACCGGATATTTCGTATCAGAGAGAACATAATGCTCATCGGTTGCAATCTCCTTGACATAGTATTTGCCAAACGGAAGGTCTGACTTCATAACAGCAGTTCCATTTTCATTTACGCTGACAATCTCAATCAGTCCATCAGCCGGAATAACTGTACCGCTTGCAGATACAATATCTTCTGCGGCATAAAGACCAAAGCTGATGTTTTTGATTTCTCCGTTGTCGCCAATACCAAATGTCTTATCCTTTTCAATGGCTTTTGCAAGGCTTACCTGCACTTTCTGTCTTTCGTTATAGAATGATGTGGAAGTTTCGGTAACAGAGATATTCTGACCTGCATAAGTAAGCTCAACCGTATGTGTTTCGCCACTCACTACCATTCCATCAGGTGCGGTAATTTCCTTGACCTCGTATTTTCCGAGATAAAGTTCTTTGCTCTTAACAAATCCATCGGAGCTTGTTGTGATAGTATCTACCACTTCGCCCTTTGAATAGCGGAGTGTACCGTCCGGTGTACTAATATCTTCCGCAGCACGGACTTCATAAACTGCACCCTCAAGTCCTGCCACTTCATAAACTGGCTGATAGATAATATCACTATCCTCAGAACCGCTTACATTGACACCGCTAAATATTTCTCCGGTCTTTTCAACCGTGATAGTACCTTTCTGTGCCATATTCGGCTTATTGACTTTCACAACAGTTACGCCGCCTTCCTCTGTGGAATTTTCTTCGGTAATATCAAAATATACCGGAGTATCATCAAGTACATATCCGTATGGAGCTTGTACCTCTACGATGGAATATCCCTTGCCGTAATCCAGTTTCTCAGGTGTGACAAGAGAACCATTTGCGTCGGTATAGAACACATCAATCGTGGTCGGTGTCGGATAAGTAAAGGTCATTTTGACCTGATTGCCCTGCGGGTCGTAAATCTTAAATCCTGCTCCTGCATACGGAATACTCTTTCCGCTTTCTGCGTCCACCTTGACTACATTGACAAAGCTCTCAAAGTTACGGTTATTGATAAGATAACGGTAGGTCTGTGCGTTCTGTGAAATGAACACATCAAAATCATCCATCATCTCTCTGCCTTCCCAACCGGAAGTCTGGTGTACGGTATAAATACCATACGGCATATCTTTTGTCTGACCGAAGCCATTTTCATCGCAAACGATAGTATCTCTCTCGTCTTTATTGGCTGCGTCATAGCTTCCGGCAGATTTCAAATAAATCTCAAAGGAAGCACCCTTTTCAGGAGTTTCAATCTTTGTTTCTCCATCATCAGTGTGTTTAATGATAGCCACATTGCCTTTGATTACCTGCTCAGTTACATCATTGGAAGTAAGGTTGTGTTCCACCTCATAAAGTTTCGGGTCTGCACCTACTTCATGGATAGTCTTATCAAGCAAATATCCCTCTGACGGTGTAATTTCTCGGATTGTCCAGTCGGTATCACAAACATATTCTTTAGTAGTGAACTGACCGTTTTCATCAGTAACATACTTATCTACAAGCGTTTCGCCCTTATAGATACCGTAAACTGCTCCCGAAAGTTTGGCATTGCCCTGTGCTTCGCCTTTCTCAGCGTCGCTCTTTGTTACTGTTACAGTAAATTTCTTCAAAATGTTATTGAAGTTTCTTGTGGTTACTTCTTTCCACTTCACTGGTGCAGTCTGATTTTTCGGTACAACATAACGGATAGCTGTGTCTACTTCTTCAAGGGTATATGGTTCAGAACCACTGATAAGCACATCTTTGAAAGTTGCCACACCGTTTTTGTCTGTAACTGCATACTGGTCAACAGCATCACCGGAAAGAGAAGTACCGAAAAGATGGAACTTCACACCTTCAACAAGGTTATCTTCTGAGGACTTCACTACCTGAAGGTCGCCACGCTTCAATTTGTTATTGAAATTGACCTTTGCAACCTGTCCTGCTACAACAGTAACTCTATGTGTTTCCTGCGGCTCGTACTTATCGTATGCCTGCTCGGTTACGGTATAGATACCCGGCATAAGGTTATCAATCTGGAACTTACCGCCATTAGCTGTTGTAACTGTCTGATTGATACCGTTTCCGGTAATCGTGAAGTTGATACCGTCAACCTTGCCGTCCTCACTGGTCTTTACAATCTGACAAGAACCATAGCTGACTTTCATCTTCACATAACCGTTGATACTGTCGCTTACTTCCTGAGCATAGCTGACAACATCCTGCACACTGGAGTTCTGACCGTGTTTGCCCTCTGACCATACAACCACACCTCTGCGGACTGCATTTTTCTTGGTTGCGGTAATGGTAAATTCCTTACTCGGTGCTGTGTCCATAGAAACAGTAAGTTTGTTACCATTTACTGAAAAGCTCACTCCACTGATACTTGCTTTGAAATTATATTTGGACAGCACATTATTGGAGTCTGTCAGAGTAGTTGTGTACTTACTTCCGTTCCACTCAAGCTCTATTGTCTTTGCCGAACCGGATGATTTATTACAAAAGCTCGGTATGGTCGCATGGTTCTGTACACTCTGCACCATACTGTTGTAATAACTGAAAATCTTATTGCGGAGCGGATGCTTTGCATTGATGACATCTTTCACATTGCTGCAACCACTGGCTGCTACATGATTGAAGTTCGCATCACGCTCTCCGATAACAGTTTCCCAGATAAGAAGCTGTGTGGCATAAGCCTGTGCAATGCTGTTTGCTGCCGCTTCATTCTGTGACCTCCAAGATGTCGAGATTGTCCCACGATAGCCATACTGTAAAATACGACCAACGAAAAGACGGATTTCATCTCCGGAAATAACCCCATTGGCTGCAAGGTTATTAAAATAATTTTCGTCATACTTATTCATTGTCTGACCGACCTTGAGCGAAATTCCCGGCTCAATACAATAAGCAACATTGCCTGAGTATGAGCCAATAGCCTTAAGATTGGTAAAATTGGAACGTCCGGTATGCCAACCATTTTTCAAGGTCAAATTGCTGTGTCCCCATACCCCATCGTAATTAGCATCGCCATCACGAGGGAAATCGACCATATAAACATCGGCTTTTTCTCCCGAAGCAGCATATGCTGTTGTCGAGCCAATGCCTGCAAAAGTGGTCACACACATAAGGGTCGCCAAGAAAAGCGACGTGACTCTTTTGAATTTTGACTTTATCATTGCGTTTCCTCCTGTAAAAATTGAAAAACACACCGTATCTCTACGATGTGCCTTTGTGGATTTTCTCTTACGACAAGATTTACCTGCCGAAAAACAAATGCGGATTTTTCGTTAATTTTTCATTTTACCATACACCTCCAGTCCGTTCATACTGTGCGATTCCCCCTTAGAGATAGACATATACTTTGAGATAGTTATATTCAAGTGAGATAGTATATATCATTTTCGGTAGGTAAAAATATAACTAAGGGGTTAGAGTGTGAGAAAGGGGAACTGTAAAACAGGCTATCTGCTGTCACGCTCTGCACGATTACGCAAGAACTTGTTGTAATGCTCCAATGCCTTGCAGACAAAATCCTCCGTCTGACTGACGGGAATGTTTTTCGGGATAAGCTGTCTTACTCTGTCGCCCCTCAACACGATTTTTTCCTTTTGGTTCGGCTTTTCCTCAGACATAACAGCGTGGATTGCTTCTGTTGTAAGGTTGCCCTCGTTGAATAACTTTCGCATACGGATTGTCTGGTCGTGTGACGGGGTAGCGTCATTCAGGTCGATTTCGTCAACCACATCACGCTGGCAATCTTCGTCAAGATAGGAAAGTTCTACAGCAGGACGCATTTTAATACGCCCCTCATCAACAAATTCAAGCAGCTCGGGAACAAGGTTTGTCAGGCGGACATAACGCTGTATTTGTGTGTTACTGTCCTGACTCTCAGAAGCTAAAATCTCTCTTGATTTACCCACAATAGAATTGTGTCCCACTGGGACTCCATTTTCTTTGCTCGGTCTGCCTGCTTGCCTTTTCATTGCTTCCAAACGCATTTTATAGGCAAAGGCTTTTTCACTCGGCAATATCTCTGACCTCTGGAAATTACTTTCAACCATTAAAATGGTCGCTTCATCTCTGTTCAGGTCTACAATCTCACTTCTCAGGGTTTCAAATCCTGCCAGTTCACACGCTCGCTTTCGTCTGTGTCCTGAAACAAGTTCGTATCTGCCGTCCTCTTTCTGCCTTACCGTTGCCGGAGTAATAACCCCTCTTTCCTTAACACTCTCCACAAGCTGCGTCATATCTTCATCGTCCCTGACCTTAAACGGGTGGTCGGGAAAATCATCAATCAGCTCCAATGGAATATCTCGGATTTTAGAAAGTCTTTCTTCCTCTCTCTGTGCTTGCGTTGTAAAAAGGTCATCGAGCCTCGTGAGAGTGAAGTCGCTCTTTCTTCCTGCCATCGGCTAACACCTCCTTCGTAAATTCGGTGTATGCCTTTGACACCGTACTGTTTGGCTCATAAGCAAAAATGCTCTTGCCTTTGGAAGAAGTTTCTGCGGCTTTTACGGCAATCGGAATAGATGTGCGATACAGCTTAATCTGATTTCCGAAATTCTCCCGCAACGCTTCTACCGTACTTTTGGCGAGGTTTGTGCGATTATCCACCAAAGTGAGAAGCATACCGTCTATCTTAATATCCTGATTGATATACTTCTTGACTTTTGAAATAGTCTGCACAAGCTGGGTCATACCCTTAGCCGGCAAATACTGTGCCTGCACCGGAATAATCACGCTGTCTGCCGCAGATAGAGCATTGAGTGTTACCATACTCAGTGATGGCATACAGTCAATCAGAACAAACTCATATCTATCTTTGACCTGACTTAAATAATTCCTCAAAGTGGTTTCTCTGCTCATAGCGTTCATCAGGTTATATTCCATCGCCGAAAGTTCAAGGTTCGCCGGTAAAAGGTCAACACCTTCCTCGTGGTGCAGGATACCGTCTGTCGGGTCATTCATCGTTTCACTAATCACATCTGTAAGTTTCGTTGCAAGCGTGATACCCAAATTGTCTGTATCTCTCCAACCGAGACAGGTGGTTAAATCTCCCTGTGGGTCTGCATCAACAAGTAATACTTTCTTTCCCTGCATTGCAAGACCAATTCCGAGATTGACCGAAGTGGTGGTCTTTCCAACGTTATGTGAAGCTTCACATAATGTCGGTTATGGAAAGTAAGTTATTATGAAAAGTTCATAGCCGCACATCCCATAAATCTGTCATTTTCTGATTGTGCAACTTTGCATAAAACTTCATGATTATTATAGACCACGGTCAATAAATATCATGGAGGTAATTATGGAAGAACAACAAACACTGGACAAACTCATCCAACAGACCTATGACTGGCTTGTTGCTGCAAAATATTCTAAAGGAACTGTGTACTCCTTTAAGTGCATCACAAATCAGTTAAAAACTTATGCTGTAGGAAAAAATGAAATCTATTTTTCCATGGATCTTGCGTTGTCATTTCTTGAAGACCACTACCATCTTTCAAGTGGCATTCGAGATAAGAAACCATGTTTTTTAAGATTCATGGAAATGCTTTCAGATTTTAAGCTTAACAATTCCGTTATGATCAAAGAACGTAAGCGTGAATACCAGTTCCCGGAAGTCTTTCTTCCGGCAGTAGAAGGCTACAACAAATATCGTAGGAGCATAAACATCAAGGAAGACAGTATTCTACGAACACAGCTTTATCTGGAAAGATTTTTTGATTTCTTGGAAGGAAAAGGATGCTGCTCATTTGAAAAAATCACTATTTCTGTAATTTATGATTTTATCGCAGCGTTATCCTGTTTTTCAAAACCGACTGCAGCTGCAACACTTAGAGCAGTAAAATTTTTTCTGGAATATTCCTTTAAAAATGGTTTTTATGACATGGATACCTATAAGAGGATCCCCTGCATTCATTACAACAAAAACAGCACACTTCCTTCTGTTTATACAGCAGAAGAAGTCTCAAAAACTTTAGCGGAGATCGATCTCGGCAATCCCGGCGGTAAGCGGGATTATGCAATTATCCTGTTGATTGCAAGGCTCGGATTAAGAGCTAGTGATGTGGCAAATCTACGTTTTGAAAACATTAACTGGGAAACAAATAAAATCAGTTTCTATCAGGTTAAGACAAAAAAACAAATAGAACTGCCTCTTCTGAAAGATGTAGGTGAGTCCATTATCGAATACATGAAATACGGTCGTCCGACTTGTAATTCGGATCATATTTTTGTCAGACACAGGGCACCTATACATGAATTTACAGCATCTGCTGTCGGCTCTACTGTCCACAGGCATCTTTTAAAAGCTGGAATTAAAACGGAAGGGCGTCATCACGGTGCACATGCACTGAGACATAGTCTGGCAGGAAGACTTCTGGAAAACAGGATTCCTCTTCCGGTCATTTCCGAAATCCTTGGACATTCAAGTACTGAAACCACCATGGCTTATCTAAGGGTTGATATTGAACAGCTTAGAAACTGTGCATTGGAGGTATCCGGTTATGAAAACTGAGCATAAAGCACCTGAAATGAGCGGCATATTTAAAGAACTTGCAGAAAATTTCATATCTTTCAAAAGAAATCTTGGATTTAAATATCAATCCGAGGAGAAAGTAATGTCCCGTTTTTGCAGATTCAGCAACGATTATGATCTGACGGAAGTATGTATCACAAAAAAACTCGCAGAGGATTGGATAGCTCCCCGAGCAGGGGAGACAGGCAAAAGCCGTGCCCACAGACTGACATGTGTGAGGCAGTTTGGTGAATACCTGTACACTCTTGGCTATGAGGTATATTTTTTACCTGAACAACGTGGTATGTGGACTGCCTCCTTTGTTCCATATATTTTTACGCATGAGCAGATAATTGCATTGTTTGCAGCTGCTGATAACACTAAATTTTGTGATGACAGAAGAAACATACAAAACTGTCTGCCTGTTATTTTCAGGATGCTGTATGGATGTGGATTACGTGTTTCTGAAGCTCTAAAGCTGCAGGTAAAAGATGTAAATCTCACAGATGGTATCCTGACAATAAAAGGAGCCAAGATGGATAGGGATCGTCTGATCCCCATGTCCGAATCCCTTACACAGGCCTGTCAAAAATATGCTGATAAAATCTGGTGGGACAAAGATTATTTCTTCATGGCACCGGATCATACAATGATCAGCCCGAATACGATCTATGGAAAATTCCGTGTTTATCTTAAAGTGGTGGGGATTTCCCATGGTGGAAAAGGTCAGGGACCAAGACTTCACGATCTGCGTCATACCTTTGCAGTACACGTGCTGCAAAAATGGGTAACCGGGGGAAACGATCTCACTGCGATGCTTCCTATGCTTTCCACATATATGGGTCATAAATCTGTCAGTGCCACTTCCAGATATCTTCGGCTCACTGCTGAAGTTTATCCTGAGTTATTAAGCACAATAGAGGAAAAATGTGCTTTTGTGATTCCGGAGGTGCAAAATGAAGAAATATGATTTTGGTTTTTACCTTACAAGATTTTTGACCACATACCTCCCTTCACAGAGGGGTATAAAAGCAAACACACAATTGTCTTACAGGGACACGTTTTCTCTTTTGCTTATTTATTGTAAAGAACAGGAAAGTATACAACCGGATAAAGTAAAGCTTCAGCTTTTAGACCGTGAACTGATAAACCGCTTTTTGAACTGGCTTGAAGAAATACGTAACTGTAAACCGGCTACCCGAAATCAGCGTCTGGCGGCAATACACTCTTTTTTTCGTTTTCTCATCATTGAATGCCCTGAAAAAATAGAACAGTGCCAGCAGATCCTCGGCATACCCATGAAAAAAGTGGAACAGCCTTTGATAAAATATCTGTCTCTTGAAGGGACAAAGGCACTTCTGGAACAACCAAACGTTATGTCTCTCTCCGGTCGTCGTGATAGTGTTTTGCTGACGCTTATGTATGATACAGGATGCCGTGTACAGGAACTGGTTGATTTAAGGGTTTGTGATATCACACTTGCGGATACTGTAACCGTGAAACTAACCGGAAAAGGTGATAAAAGCAGGATCGTACCTGTAATGG
>OLRS01001151.1_pt1 | contig 27445 bp, 28 predicted proteins | sample 1673171 | NCBI WGS metagenome assembly OLRS01 (sample SAMEA3136762, study PRJEB25190) | human gut metagenome | biome: human gut; feature: human-associated habitat; material: faeces | place: Austria | collected 2013
CTATCGCCCCTCATTTCTATTTTATCTTGTTTGTACCCCTTGTACACCGATGTTTCTGTTCTACATTACCATATCATAGCCTTCAAATCAATATGTATAGCCGGTTTCAGGAAAGATTTTTGCAACCTGATACATTTTTCTGTTCTAAAACATATTATATGCTTCAATCAGGATATTATCCCTGTATTCGCTCATTGTTTTATTCTGTTTTTACAAAGGAAAAGCAGCCACAATGGGGTCATCCAAATCAACCCCTGGTGGCTTATTGAGAACAACCAAAAAGTCATTACATTATTCTTTCTATCCTGTACACTGAAGGTGTAACCAATACCTCAGAGAAAGGACCAAGAATGAAAGATTTAACTTGTAATGACTCTGTGAAGTCGCAGCAGGGAGATAACTTTTTAAATAAATTTGTGCAAAAAGCACAAAAGTAACGATGCTATTCGGATTTTTCGTATATTGACTTAAATGAAAGAAATATCTAAAATTTAAGTAACAAAAAAACAGGGAGGAAAATGATGATGAAAAAGTGAAGGCATATCTGCTGTCTGTTAATCCGCAGGCAGATGTAACAGTGTATCCTTTACATGCTCCGAAAGGAAAAACTGATATGATACGGATTAAGATTCCGGGAACAAGAGGAAAGAGTAAATGAATGGATGCGCCGACAATCGGACTTCTCGGTCGCTTGGGAGGACTCGGTGCCCGCCCTGAAGTAACCGGTTTTGTTTCTGACGGAGACGGGGCACTGGCTGCACTTTCTGCGGCGGCAAAACTTCTGGATATGCAGAAGAACGGAGATTATCTGGAAGGAGATGTGATTATTTCCACTCATATCTGTCCCGATGCGCCTACAAGACCTCATGAACCGGTTCCGTTTATGGATTCGCCGGTGGAAATGGCACAAGTGAATGCAGAAGAAGTGTCTGACGAGTTGGATGCGATTGTATCGGTGGATACTACAAAAGGAAATCGAATTATCAATCATCGCGGTATCGCAGTTTCAAATACTGTAAAAGAAGGGTATATTTTAAGATGTAGTGAAGATTTGCTGAATATTATGGAAAGAGTAACCGGCAGATTGCCACAGGTATTCTCTTTGAGCACACAGGATATTACGCCTTATGCAAATAATTTGTACCATCTGAACAGTATTCTGCAGCCATGTACGGCAACTGCAGCACCTACGGTGGGACTGGCAATTGTAACAGAAAGCGCTGTTGCAGGGTGTGCAACAGGAACCACACAGTTTGCTGATGTGGAGGCTGCCGCAAGATTTCTTGTGGAAACGGCAAAAGACTTCGGAAGAGGTGTGTGCAGTTTTATGACAAGGAAGAATATGCAGAACTTTTGCGCCGTTATGGCAGCTTAGCACATTTGCAGACAACAGGATACGAAAATTAATTTAGGAAGGAACAAGAAATGAAAGAGAAGCAAAAGAAACCTTTTAAAATCCCGCATACTTATGTTATTCTGGGTATTATTATTGTAATTATGGCAGTCCTGACCTGGATTGTTCCTGCAGGTGAATTTGACAGAGTTGTAGATGAGGCATCAGGAAGAACACTGGTTGTACCGGGATCCTATCACGAAGTGGAGGGAAATCCGGTGGGACTGTTCAGACTTCTGACCCTTGTACAGGAGGCAATGATTGACTCCTCCGGTATTATTTTCTTTATTTTCTTCGCATATGCTTTTGTGTATATGCAGATGAAATGCGGAGCGTTTGATGCTGCTGTCGGTGCGATGCTGAGAAAACTGCACGAACATAAAATGTTTATTATTCCGCTGTTTATGTTGATTTTTGGGCTTTGCGGCTCCACTTTCGGTATGACCGAAGAAACTTTCGGATTTATCCCGGTATTTATGGGAATTGCCGTGGCATTACGATATGATGCTCTGGTTGGCGGGGCTATGGTATATGTCGGTGTTATTACAGGTTTTGCATCTGCGACAGTTAATCCATTTACAATAGGCGTAGCTCATACCATTGCGGAACTTCCGATGTTTTCAGGACTTTGGTTCAGATGTATCGTATTTGCAGTATTTATGTGTGTATCCATGTGGTATGTGATGCGTTATGCGAAAAAGGTGCAGAAAGAGCCGAGACTGAGTATTGTAAAAGATGTGGAACTCAGTGCAGAAGGTTTATCCGAAGAAGAACTGATGAAAACCGAGTTTACAGTTAAACATAAAATCAGCATGCTGCTGTTTTTGATCACTGTAATTTTAATTATGTTCGGTGCAATCAAGCTGGGCTGGTACATCAATGAAATTGCCGGTCTTTTCCTCGGTATGATGATACTGGTCGGACTGATTCAGGGATATAATTTCAGTGAAATTGCGCAGATTTTTATTGAAGCCTGCCGTGATATCATGTTCGGTGCGCTGGTATGCGGTGTTGCGAAAACCATTCTTCTGGTAATGCAGGACGGTATGATTATAGATACCTTTACCAATGCTATTGTAGGCATTGCGGATACCAACAACAAGTATCTGTCTGCCTTTATGATGCTGATTACGCAGAATCTGCTGAACTTCTTCATTCCGTCCGGAAGCGGACAGGCTGTAACCAGTATGCCTATTATGGTTCCGATTGCAGATATGGTAGAGCTTCCGAGACAGGTTGCAGTTCTTGCTTATCAGTTCGGAGACGGCTTCTCCAATATGATTTGGCCGACTTCTGTTGCAACATGGTGCGGTATGATGAAACTGCCGATGGACAAATGGTATAAATTTGTACTGCCGCTGGGCGGAATCCTTTTGGCGTTGGAGACTGTATTTATTATGATTGCTACAGCAATCAACTACGGTCCGTTCTAAACAAGGAGAAAAGTTATGAATTGTGTTGATGACAAATTAAAAGAAGAGCTTTTGGAGCTGAGCCGATATATTTATGACAACCCGGAGCTTGGATATGAGGAGTACAAGGCTTCTGCGGCGCATGCGGCACTTTTGGAAAAGCATGGATTTCAGGTGCAGCGCGGTTATTTGGGTATTGAAACAGGCTTTCGCGCAGAATATGTAAAGGGCGAGGGTGCTACAGTTGCGTATCTGTCGGAGTATGATGCGCTTCCGCAGGTAGGACACGGCTGCGGTCATAACATTATGGGAACTCTTTCCACAGGAGCGGCAATTCATCTGAAGGAGCATATGGGAGATTCCCATGGCCGGATTGTTGTAATCGGCACACCTGCGGAAGAAACTGACGGTGCAAAAGTGAAATATTCTAAAGACGGTGCTTTCGATGATGTGGACGTAGCACTGATTTCTCATCCTTTCTGTGCAAATGTAAAGAGCGGCATCTCTTTTGCACTGAAAGCACTCCGTTTTGAGTTTTTCGGAAGGGCTGCTCATGCGGCAGCTGCACCGGAAAAGGGAATCAATGCTTTGGATGCGTGTATCTCAACCTTTGTGAATATAGGTCTTCTGAGGCAGCAGATTGTGCCGACTGCAAGAATTCACGGAATTATAAAGGACGGAGGCACTGCCGCAAATACGATTCCGGAATACGCATGTGCAGAATTCTATGTGCGCGCGACAAGTAAATCTTATCTGGAAAATCTGGCGGAGAGAGTCTGCGCCTGCGCAAGGTCCGGTGCCGAAGCTTCCGGAGCAGAGCTTAAAATTACTGAGTTTGAAACAGGAAATGACAATCTGCTGACAAACCGGACGCTGCAGGAGTGTCTGTGCAGAAATCTTGCAAAAGTAGGCATTACAGATATCGAAGAGGCGGGAGAAGCCAATGGTTCTACCGATGTAGGAAATGTGAGCCATGTCTGCCCGACTATTCATCCTTCCTGGAACATTATGGCGCCGGGTGAAGTGTATTCTACTCATACGGTGGAATTCAGAGAAGCGACACTGCGACAGCCGGCAAAGGACGCACTGATGGTAAATGTCTGTGCGATGGCTATGGCAGGAAAGGAAATCCTGGATGATCCGGAACTTCTTGCAGAAATCAAAAGAGAATTTGCAGAAGCAGTTGCAAACGACTGATACAGAAGAGATTTTGTATTAAAATCCATATAAACCTAAAAGAGGGTATCGCAAAACCACCAGATTAGATGATTTTGAGCGATATCCTCTCTTCTATTTTCTTTTCTGAGTCGGGTTTGTCAAGTAAAATGTGTAAGTTTTAGAAAAATATTTTGGGGGAAGGAAACCTCCCCGTTCCTATACTAGAATACTTTTTAGCGTTAATTCATTATCTAGAAGCTATCACATGCCAAAAGCTCATCCTCAATAGACGAGAATACTTTCTTTCCTGCTTTGTGATTATTGGATACAAATTCTGGTCTATATATATTGTTTGAAACAACAGAACCGTCGATGTATGCTGTTTCCAGTCCTAATCGTACTTCATCAATCTTCCCCATATCTTTTTCTCCATTATTTTTCTTCAATCCCCTGCTACTAGTATATTCTTTTACCCGCTCACTTTCAAAGGTTTTTATCATAACAAACCTTTTTGATTCGGTATCTTCTCCTGAAAAAACAAGGGAACAGGCCAGATAGACTTGTTCCCTTACTTTTTATGCAACATTCAGTTTTAAAATCAGAGCAATAGATACCTTGCTACTGCTTTTCTATGCTTCTTTCCGTCTCAGAATATCGCAGGCGTCCGCTTTGCCGCTTAACTTCACGCGCAGCTTCTGCTGGGGATGGGGCGCGCTCTCCATGGCTTCGCCTTCTTCATTCAGGATAGCTTCTACCCTGACAGCCAGATTTTCTCCGTCCGGCTTCATGATCTCAATCATTTCTCCCACAGAAAACTTATTCCGCTGCTCCAGATGGATATAATTTTCCGCGTCCACGTCTCCAACAATTCCCAGATAGGTGTAGCCCTTCTGATACGTATTGTTATCATAAATCTGGGAACTCTCGTCCGGCTTTCCATAGAAAAATCCGGTGGTAAATTCCCGATACGTGCAGGCTGCAATCTGCTCCTTATACCAGGGCAGGTTTTTCTCGTAGAGCTCCCGGGACTGCAGGCAGTCGTCAATGGCCTTTCGATAGGTTCTCGCTACCGTCGCCACGTAGAGCGCTGTCTTCATGCGGCCCTCGATCTTAAAGCTGTCAATGCCGGATTCCAGAAGCTCCGGAATATGCTCGATCATGCAGAGATCCTTGGAATTGAAAATATAGGTTCCCCGCTCATTTTCATAGACCGGCAGATACTCGCCCGGGCGGCTCTCCTCCATCACTGCGTATTTCCAGCGGCAAGGATGGGTGCAGGCGCCCTGATTAGCGTCCCGACCGGTGAAATAATTACTTAAGAGGCAGCGACCGGAATAAGAGATACACATGGCCCCGTGTACAAAGGTCTCTATCTCCAGATCATCCGGAATATGCGCCCGCAGCTCCCGCAGTTCTTCCATGGAAAGCTCTCTGGCGGACACCACTCGCTTCGCGCCCTGCTGATACCAGAACTGATAGGTCAGGTAATTGGTATTGTTGGCCTGGGTGCTGATGTGTCGCTCGATCTCCGGGCAAATCTCCTTTGCCAGCATAAAGACGCCCGGATCCGCGATAATCAATGCATCCGGTTTGATCTCTTTCAGCTCTTCAAAATAAGCCCTTACTCCTTCCAGATCCCGGTTATGGGCCAGAATATTTGCTGTCACATAGACCTTCACACCATGCTCATGGGCAAAGGCAATGCCTTCGATCATATCCTCTCCGGAAAAATTTTTGGCTTTGGCGCGCAGACCAAAGGCCTCCCCGCCAATATACACCGCATCTGCGCCAAATACTACAGCAGTCTTCAGTACCTCCAAGCTGCTGGCCGGAATCAAAAGCTCCGGTTTTCTCTCTGTACTCATACTTGCTCCTTTTTTATAACCATTCCTTATCAAAACAGTTACACTGAATCATTTCCTTGCTTCACGCTTACAGTTACACCATCCCCCAACGGTAACACCGATGTGGTCAACTCCGGATGGTGAGTCAGAGTATACAGATATTCCCGCATTCGGCTGTGAATGGTCCGATCCCGGCGCTCCACCGCGAAGCGGGACTCGATGATATCGCCGTCCTGCAATACATTGTCAGAAAGTAAAATGCCGCCCGGTGCCAAAAGCCGGAACACATCTGGCAGAAAATGAATATACTGACCCTTGGCCGCATCCATGAAAATAAAATCATAGCTTCCGGTAAGCCCTTTCAGGATCTCCGCAGCGTCACCCTCCAGAAGGGTGATCTGATCCTCCCGTCCGGCCCGCCGGAAATTCTCTTTGGCAATGGGAATCCGCTTTTCATACTTTTCAATGGTAGTAATACGCGTGTCCGACGGACTGTATTCTGCCATTAGAAGCGCAGAAAAGCCTATGGCCGTTCCTACCTCCAGGATGACTTTCGGCTTCTGTGCTGCAAGCAGCGTCTTCAGAAAGCTCTGCGTCTCCCGGCGTATGATCGGCACATAGGTCTCCAGTGCTTCTTTTTCTATTTGGTTTAAAAGCTCTGTATTGCCCATATCAAGGGAATTGATATAGGCTGTGGTTCTCTCTCCTGCTATCACTTACGATTCTTCCTCTTGTCCCCAGTCAAACTCCACATCCTCCCCGGATAGTACCGCCATCAGCTGACGGGGCTTCATGGCCGTCGAAAGGGTGTAGGTGCCGGGCTTCATGGTCTTAGAATATTTGGAACAGAGAACCTGAATATAGAACAGCTTCCAGTCCTCTACCAATCCCTTTTTCTCCAGCAATCTGGCTATGTCCATCTTGGACACGCCATCAGGTACTGTCACGGAAATGGTTCTTCCGGGCATGGGATCCACAGCCTCTTCCTGAAATACGGAATGTCCATAAGAAAACGCCATGCTGCCAAGCCGAAAAATCCCCAGCGCAACCACTGCGATAATCACAATCTTCAAGGTAATCGATAGTACTGTCAAAGCTGCTTTTTTTGTATTCATTCCAGGTCCTCTTATACGTATCAGTTACTATACTTCCATAATAATCGGCAGAATCATCGGACTTCTCTTCGTCTTCTTCCAAATGAAGTCATTCAGGGCATCCTTGATGACATTCTTCAGCTTGCCCCAGTCAGAAATACCTCTGCCGAGACAATCATTCACGGCATCATTTACCACATTTCTGGCTTCTTCCATCAGATCCTCAGACTCACGCACATAGACGAAACCACGGGATACGATGTCCGGTCCGGCAAGCAGCTGATTGCTGTATTTCTCCAGAGTCATAACGACAATCATGATACCATCTTCTGCCAGATGCTGGCGGTCACGCAGTACGATATTGCCTACGTCGCCAATACCGAGACCGTCTACCAGAATCGCTCCTGTATGCACATGATCTACAATCTTTGCGCTCTCATCACACAGCTCCAGCACATCGCCGGAGGTCATTACAAAAATATTTTTCTTCGGAATCCCCAGGCTCTGTGCAACATCAGCCTGAGCCTTCAGATGGCGGTATTCACCGTGTACCGGAATCGCATATTTCGGACGCACCAGAGAGTAAATCAGCTTAATCTCCTCCTGGCATGCATGACCGGACACATGGGCATCCTGGAAAATGACATCGGCCCCCTTCATGGACAGTTCATTGATAACGCGGGAAACCGCCTTTTCATTACCCGGAATCGCTTTGGAACTGAATACGACGGTATCCCCCGGCTTAATCTGGACTTTTTTATGGATATTTGCCGCCATACGGGACAGAGCCGCCATGGACTCGCCCTGACTTCCTGTGGTAATCAGGACTACCTGATTATCCGGATAATTCTTCATCTGTTCAATGTCAATCAGCGTCTTATCCGGAATACTCAGGTAACCCAGCTCCGATGCTGTAGAAATGACATTGACCATACTACGCCCCTCGATAACTACCTTACGTCCATACTTGTAAGCAGAGTTGATGATCTGCTGTACGCGGTCTACATTGGACGCAAAGGTTGCAATGATAATACGGGAATCCTGATGATCGGACATAATACCATCGAACACCTTGCCGACCGTACGCTCGGACATGGTGAAGCCCGGACGCTCCGCATTGGTACTGTCGCACATCAGGGCCAAAACGCCCTTCTTTCCAATCTCGCCGAAACGCTGCAGGTCGATAGCATCGCCAAATACCGGCGTGTAGTCTACCTTGAAGTCTCCGGTATGCACGACGATGCCTGCCGGAGAGTAAATCGCCAGCGCAGACGCGTCCACGATACTGTGGTTTGTCTTGATGAACTCAATCCGGAACGCGCCCAGATTGATAGACTGACCATGCTGAATGACTTTGCGTTTCACATGATTCAGCATATTATGCTCTTTCAGCTTGTGATCAATCAGACCAATAGTCAGCTTAGTTGCGTAGATCGGTACATTGATCTCCTTCAGGACATAGGGAATGGCTCCGATATGATCCTCGTGTCCATGGGTGATCACAAAGCCCTTCACCTTCTGAATATTCTCCTTCAGATAGCTGATATCCGGAATAACCAGATCGATGCCCAGCATATCATCCTCCGGAAATGCCATTCCGCAGTCCACAACAATAATACTGTCTTCGAATTCAAAGGCAGTAATGTTCATTCCGATCTGCTCCAGTCCGCCGAGGGGAATGATCCGCAATTTTGAATTGTTAATATTTCTCAAACTCTTTCCTCCTGTAAATAATAGCTGTTACTTATGTTCCTTTTCCAAACAGTCTTTACAGTATCCGTAGAGTTTTACCTCATGATCGATCACCTGAAATCCAAGCGCTTCTCTGACCCCCGACTCAAGCGCTTCCAGCATATCATCCTGAAATGCGGACACCTTTCCGCATCTCATACATATTAAATGATGGTATCTGTGATGTTCCTTCTCCTCGATGCTTCCAATCTCATAACGGATAAAGCCGTCATCCAGATTGATCCGATCAATCAGTTCCAGCTCTAACAATAACTGAACTGTTCTATAAACAGTAGCCAATCCGATATCCGGATTTTCTACTTTTACTCGCTCATAAATTTCTTCTGCTGTCAGATGCTGCTCCGGGTTCTCCGCCAGCACCTCCAGCACAACCAGACGCTGTCTGGTCATTTTAAATCCTTTTTCTTTTAATAAATCTTTAAATCTGTCTCTGTCTACTGCCATAGAAATCACCTTCCTTTTTCCTTATTTTTACAAGGTGAGATCCACATCCTCCAAAAGCTGCTCAAAAATGCCCATGACACTTTCCAGTTCCTGATCATCTTCTACGATTTCATAAAGAGCTTCACTGTCTCCATCAGAAGATAAATCCTTTAAAATCAGTGCCTCCCCGTCGTCCTCCTGGGAATCTGTTACCAAAATATAGTCCACCCCGTTCAGGCGTGTCTCCTCCAGGACATAAAAATCCACGGTTTCTCCGGTCTCTTTATGAGTAAACGAAATCTTTTCCATGTAAGTTACTCCTCATCTTCCACCTGTGCGGTATCAGAATTGTTTGCCGAATTCTTCAAACTATCCAGATAGCCCTGTAAAATCAACGCTGCCGCCATAGAATCCACGAATTCTCCCCGGTTTTCCCGGCGCACACCGCCTTCCATCATAGCCCGGTTGGCTGCTACAGTCGTGAGACGTTCATCCCACATCACAACAGGCAGACCCGTTCTCTTCTCCAGCATTTCTTTAAATGCGAGAGACTTCTCGGCCCGCTCACCCATGGTATTATTCATATTTTTCGGAAGTCCCAGCACGAAGCTCTCGGCCCGGTACTCCTTCGCCAGCTCTTCTATTCTGGCAAGCGTCTGGCGAAGCTTGCTCTCGGATTTTCTCCGGACAATCTCCACTGGCTGGGCCGTAATACCCAGCGGATCGCTGACTGCGACGCCTACTGTCTTGGAACCAAAGTCCAGTCCCAGAATTCTCATATACAACTCCTTGCTACAGCTTTGCCTCGATATAAACTTTCAGAAGTTCTTCCACCAGCTCGTCGCGCTCCACCTTCATAATCAGGCTGCGGGCGTTGTTATGACTGGTAATATAGGTCGGATCTCCGGACATAATATAACCCACGATCTGATTCACTGGATTATATCCCTTTTCTGTCATCGCCTGATATACCTGGTTCAGGATATCCCCTACCCGGTTCTCAGATTCCGGCAATACTTTGAAATTCTGTGTGCTATCCATTTTGCTCATTTTCATCACGCTCCTGACACCACTACAAACTATTGTACTCTATCTTTTGCAAAAATACAAGTCCTAGATCCGATTTAACGGCTTCGCAGCGCACAAACGTTCTTCTATAGTATCTCCAATTACAGCCGTAATAATCTGATTCGTCAGATCTTCATCGGAAATAACCGCTGCGCGAATGTATTCTTTTGTATGGCCCACCTGATATTCTACACCATCTATCACCATATTTTCCTCAATCAGAATCTCCACCTGCTGACCACGGAGTTCCTCCATATACTGTCTGGAATGCGCTGCATCCAGGGCCAGCAGCACATGGCTGCGCTCGGTCTTTATCTGCTCGGGAACCTGATGCTCCATAACAGCCGCACGGGTTCCCTTTCTTCTGGAATATTTGAAAATATGGGTCTCAAATAAATGAATCCGCTTCAGGAATTCCACCGTCTCCGCAAATTCCTCTTCTGTCTCGCCAGGGAATCCCACGATGACGTCCGTGGTCAGGGCCGGATGGGCGAATTTTTCCCGGAGAAGTTCGCAGCTCTTTGCGTATTCTTCCGCGGTATAGCGACGGTTCATCCGCTTCAGGGTGGCGTCGCAGCCGCTCTGCAGGGACAGGTGGAAATGAGGACAGAACTTCGGCATCTTTGCCAGCATTTCCGCAAATTCTTCTGTGATAATCCGGGGTTCCAGGGAGCCCAGACGAATGCGGTCGATACCTTCTATCCCATCCACTGCCTGAATCAGGGTCAGGAGATTTTCTCCTTCCAAATCCACACCGTAGGAGCTTAAATGAATACCGGTCAGCACTACCTCACGATAGCCCGCCGCTGCCAGCTCCCGGATTTCCGCGCAGACGTCAGCGCTCTCCCGGCTGCGGACCCGGCCTCTGGCGTAGGGAATCACACAATAGCTGCAGAACTGATTACAGCCATCCTGTACCTTCACATAAGCTCTGGTATGCTCTGCGGTTTTCGTGACCGTCATATTTTCATATTCCTTTGTGTGGTTGATATCAATAACCGTTTCCTCGTCCACGCCCTCTTCGTAAGCTTTCAGAATCGCCAGCAAATCTTTTTTCCGGTTATTTCCAATCAGTAAATCTACCGCAGCATCCTCACGCAGCTCAGCCTCTGCTGTCTGTACATAGCAGCCCACCGCTACCACCAGACCCTCCGGATTCTGTTTCTTCGCCCGGTGCAGCATCTGACGGGACTTCCGATCCGCGATATTCGTTACCGAGCAGGTATTGACAATATAGATATCTGCTTTCTCCTCAAAGGGTACAATCTCATAGCCTGCCTGTTCCAGCATCTGCTGCATGCCCTCTGTCTCATATGCGTTTACCTTGCAGCCCAGGTTATGAAGCGCTACTTTTTTCATTTTCCAACCTCTTTCCAAAAATATGTGATTTCCCATTGACTTTTCCTGCACCCGGTATTAAGATCGTAGCTATAGTAAGCGATTATCAGGAGGGTATTATCATGAAAACAGTCAAAATTTGTCTGAATTCTATCGAGAAAGTGAAATCCTTTGTAAATGATATTACAAAGTTTGATGTAGATTTCGATCTGGTATCCGGACGCTACGTCATCGACGCAAAGTCCATTATGGGTATCTTCAGCCTGGATCTGTCCAAGCCGATTGACTTAAGCATCCACGCGGACGAGGAACTGGATTCCATTCTGAACATTCTGAAGCCGTATCTCATCGAAGAATAATTCACAAGGATTTTCACTCTACATAAAAATCAGCCCGGCGTCGCCGGGCTGATTCTTTTTTCATGAAAAGCCCTCCGGGGGATCGCGCTCAGCTTCTTTCCGTATACCGGGTTACCGGGATTTCTCCAGCAGTTTTTTCACAGTAGCTTCAAACTCGTAAAGCAAATCCATATAAGTTTCCACAATCGGAAAGATCCCTCTGTTTTGCCTCCGCCAGCGCATCCAGTGAATTACAAAATGATGTGAACCGTCTTTTAAATTTCTCGTCCATATTGCCTGATATCCTCCAATAGCAGCTGATTTTTACAGGTATCCAGATTCAACAAATCAACACTGTAAAGGGTCGGCAACTCCTCTATTTTTTCTGCCAACAGTTCAAAATTCTTCACTCCTGACACTGCGATATCAATGTCGCTTCTCTCCCGCGCCGTATGTTTGGCCCTGGAACCATATAAAACCACTCTTTGGGCATGAAAGCTTCTGCAAAGCTTTGCTGCTTCCTGTATTACTTCTTCTGCGGTCATCTGCGACACCCTCTTTCTGTCATTGCCACTTTTAGCCGTGCAGCCCGTTAGTCTGGCGGATCATATCCTCCACCACAATATCGAAAATTTCTCCTATGGAATTACAGTATTCCAGAATTTTCCAGGGCTCATTGGTATGGAAATGAATCTTCACCAGATCCTCGTCTCCCGCCGCAATCAGGCTGTTGCCCTCAAAATGCTCGGTGATGTAATCGGAAATTTCATCCTCATCCAGGTCCCGATCCCTGCGCTCAATCAGAAGCTGGGTATCATAACGGTATGCGAACTGATCGTCTTCAGCGTCAATTGAATTTACTCCCATGTGGTTAATCTCCTTTGTTTTCCTGATAATAATCAATATTGTCCCAGCCGGCTCGTATGGTTTCTTTATACCCTTTAACCTACCACAATCAACTCCGCCGTCTCGATGGCCTTATCCACCATCTTATCGATCTGCTCCATCAGCTTCTGCTCGGAGCGCTTGATCACATTGATGTTCGGCTTGGTTACCGGGTGCTTGGCAACAAATATCGTACAGCAGTCCTCAAAGGGCTGAATCGACGTCTCATAAGTATCGATCTGCTTGGAAATCGTTACGATATCTTCCTTATCGTACGCAATCAGCGGACGGAATACCGGCATGGTGCAGACCTCGTTGGTGGCTGCCAGGCTGTGTACGGTCTGGCTGGCTACCTGGCCGATACTCTCGCCGGTAATCAGGCCGAGAGACCCTGTCTTCTCCGCGATCCGCTCTGCGATCCGCATCATATAACGGCGCATGATGATCGTTAGCTCGTCGTGGGGACATTTCTCATAGATATATAACTGAATCTCCGTAAAGTTTACCACATACAGGTAAATGGGGCCGGTATAACGGGCCACCTTCGCCGCCAGATCTACCACCTTCTGCTTCGCGCGCTCGCTGGTGTAGGGCGGCGCATGGAAGTATACCGCGTCAATCTTGACGCCGCGCTTAGCTACCATGTAGCCTGCCACCGGGCTGTCAATACCGCCGGATAAGAGCAGCATGGATTTTCCGTTGGTGCCGATGGGCATACCGCCCGGACCCGGGATAATGTCAGAGTACAGATAAATGTGCTCCCGCACTTCCACATGAATCATCAGCTCCGGCTCATGCACATCTACGCGCATCCCCGGAAACGCGTCCAGAATCCGGCCGCCCAGCTCCGCGTTCATCTCCATGGAAGCCTTTGGATAAGTCTTGCGGGCACGGCGGGCCTGTACCTTGAAGGTTTTCTCACAATTCTCGCCGTAGCGGGCCTTTAAGTAAGCCACCACATCGTCGCCCAGCTTTTCAAAGCCTTCGTCCTCCAGAATCACCACCGGACAGATGCCTACGATACCGAATACCCGGCGCATGGCCGCCACCGCGTCGTCATAGTCATATTCTCCCTCGGTGTGGACATAGATACGTCCCTGATCCTTGGTTACTTTAAACGTGCCCTCCACATGCTTCAGGGCATGGCGGATCTGCGCTACCAGCGCGTCCTCAAAGAGATACCGGTTCTTTCCCTTGATCCCGATTTCTCCGTATTTAATCAAAAATGCATGAAAAAACATGTTGTTCCCCTTTCTATCTTCTCGTAAACCGGCGCAGCATCGGAAGTAGGGTCCGAAGCGCCTCCAGTGTGTAATCCAGCTCCTCTTTTGTCGTAAATTCACTGAAGCTGAACCGGATCGTGGAGTCCAGAAGCTCCTTCTTCACGTGAATGGCCTTCAGTGTCTCGCTGACCGCCGGATGGTTGGACGCACAGGCGGAGCCGGAGGACACGTAAATGCCCTTATCCTCCAGAGAATGAAGCAGCACCTCGCTTCGTACTCCCGCAAAGCTGACGCTGACAATATGGGGTGCGCCCTCTCTGCCCTTCGGTCCGTTCACGGTGGTTCCCTCTATCTTTTCGATCTCTTCGACAAAGTATTCCCGGAGCCCATACAGCCGCTCCATCTTCTCGTTGAAATCTGTATAAATCTCTTTTACGGCCTCGCCCAGCCCTGCGATACCCGGCACATTTTCCGTACCGGAGCGCAAGTCTCTCTGCTGGCCGCCTCCGAAAAGAATCGGATGAATCTTCACGTGCTCGTCTACATACAGAATTCCCATGCCCTTGGGCCCATGAATCTTATGACCGCTGACGCTCAGCATGTCAATACCCAGCTTTTTCGGCAGAATCCGGAACTTTCCATAGCCCTGCACCGCATCCACATGGAACAAAATGGGTTTTTCCCGATTTTTCAGAATCCTTCCTATCTCCTCGATGGGCTGTACCGCGCCAATCTCATTGTTCACGTACATGACAGACACCAGAATAGTCTCGTCCGTCAGCGCCTCTTCCAGATCCGCGATCTGCACCCGTCCCTGTCCGTCCACCGGCAGGTAGGTTACCTGAAAGCCCTGCTTTTCCAGCTCCTTCATGGTATTCAGGATGGCCGGGTGCTCAATCCGGGTGGTAATCAGGTGCTTTCCCGCCCGCTGATTGGCATGGGCCGCGCCCATGAGCGCCAGGTTATCACTCTCTGTTCCACCGGAGGTAAAATAGATCTCCTTGGGCTCCACCTTCAGATTCTTCGCAATGATTTCTTTCGCCTCACGAACGTATTTCTCCGCGTCCACACCCTTCTGATGTAAGGAGGACGGGTTGCCGTAGTCCTCGGTCAGAACCTTGTACATCAGCTTCGCTGCCTCCGGAAAGCAGCGGGTGGTGGCTGAATTATCTAAGTAAACTTCCATATTATTCCTCTTTATTATTCTCTATGTTCACAGTCTTTTTCCCTTGCTCAAAAGCACTCGTCATACATGGGCTTACACCTGTAAAGTTTATTCTCTCGCTTATCTGATAGAAATCTTACAAGACAAAAACTATGAACCTGCATTTTTATTCTTCCAGCAGGTAACTCAGCATGGACATCACCGCCAGCCCTGCAGTCTCGGTCCGCAGAATCCGCTTTCCCAGTGTAATAGCCTTCGCCCCTGCTGTTACGGCTTCCTCTACTTCGCTTTCTTCAAAGCCGCCCTCCGGGCCGATGAAAATACCTACGGACTGGCCGGGTCTGATTTCACCCATAACCCGCCTGGTTTCGGCCATATGCTCAGCCCGCTCATAAGGAATCAGAAGCACGTCCAACTTCTTTGCCTCCTCCAGAGCCTTTTCAAAGGACATGACGCCGCTGACCTCGGGGATCACGCCCCGGCCGGACTGCTTGGCCGCGCTCTCCGAGATGGTATTCCAGCGCTTCAGCCGTGTCTGCTCCTTTTTCGCGTCCAGCTTCACCACAGCACGCTTCGTGGATACCGGAACAATCCGGTCCACTCCCAGCTCCACGCATTTCTGGACGATGAGATCCATCTTATCGCTTTTCGGAAGCCCCTGAAACAGGGTAACGGCTGAGGCAAGCTCCGCATTGCCGTCAAGCTTCCAGAGAATCTGGGCGCGCACCTCATTTTCACCAAGATCGGTAAGCTTACAGCGGTACTCCGCGCCTTGGCCGTCGGCGATCAGCACCTCTTCCTCGGTCCGCATACGCAGAACATTCCGGATATGATTCACATCTGCTCCGGTGATTACGATTTCCTTTTCCCCGATCTGACCGGGTTCTGCAAAAAAACGATGCATCCTACTGCTGCCACTCAAAATGTGTGTAAATATACTCACATCGAGATAATGTAAACTCTCACAAGTTTTACTTACTGTTTCGTCGTGTATGCTTTGGATTGACCAAAATCATATCTACTCACAAGTTCTTGTACACTCCACAGTCGTTAATTCCCGTGTAAGCCCACGGTACATACCTACGTTTGCCTTTATTTATGCAACTTCGTAAGTCGTAGCATCTCTCAGATTAAGTGCAGCATTGAAATCTCTGTCTTCGATATAACCACAGTCACATCGGAAGATTCTGTCTGAAAGTTTTAAGTCTTTCCTGATAGCTCCGCAACAATGACAAGTTTTAGATGATGGATACCATCTGTCTACTACACGAAGTTCAATTCCTCTTTCTTTGCATTTAGCTTGAAGTTTTGTTCTAAATGCATAAAACTTCTGCGAAGCAACTGCCTTTGATAGATGTTTGTTCTTCACCATTCCTGATACGTTTAAATCTTCAATCGTTATATAAGATGGTTTGGTTTTCACTATCTCTGCGATTGTTTTGTTGATATAGTCCGTACGGATATTGTCTATTTTATGATGAAGTTTCTGTACCTTGAGTTTTTGTTTCTGTATATTCGCTCTTTGAGTGGACTCTCCTTTCTTTAAATTTTCATACTTTCGAGAAAGACTTCTTTGTTCTCGAATCAGCTGTTTTTCAAGTTTCTTTAATTTTGCAGATTTGTTAATATTCTTATAGGTTTTACCATTAGAAACAATGGCAAATTCCTTTAATCCAAGGTCAATGCCAATTCCTTCCTTTGAATGATTGGCTATTTTGTTATTTGGAATTTCTATAAGAACTGAAACATAGTATCTGTCAGCTTTTATTGAAACATGACCGCTTTTGATCACATACCCATCTTTGGTAGTAGGAAAGTATCCTTTTTCTTTCATACGGACCCAACCAAGTGATGGAATATTGATCCTGTGTCTTTCGCATCGGCAATCCTTTGGATTATTCTTTACGAAATACATCTTCACATCAGATTTTCCTTTCTTTTTAAAATTAGGAAAAGCACTTTGATGTTTAAAAAATCTGGTAAATGCGACACAACCATTTTCGATTGAACGCTTTACAGATTTTGAACTGACTTCCTTAATCCATAATTTATCTGGATTTTGAGGAAGATACTCATTGTTCAGCCAGACACTAAAACTTTTACCACTCATAAACTTTTCTCCATTGTCATGAAGTTCTTTGTTATGAGCGAGATAGAAGTTGTAAATATATCTACAAGTTCCTATTGTTTTACGAATCTTAACTTTCTGTTCCTCTGTCGGATTTATTTCCGTCTTGAAGCTCTTTAGCAATGTCCTCATCCTTTTCTATTTGGTTTTTATACTTACGAAGCCCGTACAACCTACAAGAAAACACATGGAGTATTGAAGCAATAACGCCTATCAGTTGGAGTTCGATTTGCTTTTAGAGTTCCTTCCCTATCCCAGCGTTGCAATGTCTTAACAGACACGCCTAACAATTCAGCAAACTCTTTTGGCTTGTAATTTGTGATATTTGGTGTGTTCATAACAGCTTACTCCTTTGGGCGCATTTAAACACATTTGATCACATTTGTCAATTATTTTAATTTTTTAACATTTCCTCCTTACGAGCTGTTACGCTGACCCACTCGCCCTGATGGGTAACCTCCAATACGGTCAGGCCGCATTTCTTCACGGTCTCCACCACCAGGTCTTCCTTGTCGTCTATAATACCGGAGGTAATGTAGACGCCGCCCGGCTTTAACTGGGACAGAATCACCGGCGTCAGCGGCACCAGCACCTCCGCCAGAATGTTCGCTACTACGATATCATAGCACTCATAGCCAACCCGATCCTGAATTTCTTTTTCTGTGATGATATTGCCAATCATCATTTCAAAGGAAGCCGGATCGATTCCATTGACTTCCATATTTTCCCTTACAGCCTCTACCGCGCAGGGATCCAGATCGGTTCCTACCGCGTGCTTCGCTCCCAGCTTCAGGCTGATGATGGACAGGATACCGCTGCCGGTTCCCACGTCCAGAAGCTCCGTCTCCGGCGTCAGGAACTTGCGGAGCTGGCGGATACAAAGCTGTGTCGTCTCATGCATACCGGTTCCGAAGGCGGTTCCCGGATCAATCTGAATCAGAAGCTTCTTCCGGTCCTCCGGCTTCACCTCTTCCCATGAGGGCTTGATCAGGATATCGTCCACGTAAAACTGATGGAAGAACTCCTTCCAGTTGTTGATCCAGTCCTTATCCTCGGTCTCGGAGGCCTGAATCGTAGCTTCTCCGATCTCCACGCCCCAGCCTGCGATTTCTTTTAAGCCCTCGCGCACCCGCTCCAGCATTTCCTCCTGATCCGCATCCGGCTCCAGATAAAAGCTGATATAGGCCACGCCGTCGTCCGCCGGACCCTCCGGCAGAATATCCACGAACATCTGCTCCTTTTCTCTCTGGGACAGGGGAACCTTGTCCTCGATCTCAATTCCCTCGATTCCCACGTCCTGCATCATACTGCTGATGAGATCCTCGGCCTCTGTCCGGGTCTTCAATGTGTATTTATTCCATTTCATATAAAAGCACCTCTCATTTTCGTGTTTCCTGCATCACTTTTCTGCATCTTTCCCCGCAAATGCTCCGGGCTGACCCAAACAGTGACTATATCACAACAAAAGGGGCACCTTTCCAAGCGCCCACACTCTATATTAACATAACATAAAAGGAACGCCCCGACAAGTACTGTCGGAACGTTTCTTTTAATTTACTTTTACTTTTAATTTTCCATGAATTTCTTTATGGATTTATCCGTGCCAGATGTACAATCAGATAGGTCTGCTCTTCCCGGGTGATTTCTTTTTTTAACAGGTTGAAGATATATTTCTGAATCTGCGCCACACAGTCCACTGCCTGCTTCTGCTCCCGGGCAACAGAATCATAAAGGGACAGGACTCCATCCTCCAGCATGTGATCCTCCAATACGCGTTGTAAAAAGAACTGCATGTGTACCACAAACCGAGAATAATTGATACTGCTTTCATCTAACTGCTTTCTGTAATACAGCTGCACAATCTGAAAGATATCCTTCAGCATTTTAACCATCAGCATACCATTTTCCGCGCCTGCATCCTTATCGCTCTGTTCCATCTGCGCATTCACCAGATGAAACGCTATATTGCCCGCTTCCTCTTCCGGCAGTTCCTTCTTCAACCGTTTGTTCAGGAAATCCAGCACCTGGCTTCCCACCTGATACTCCTTCGGATAAAATTTTCGAATCTCCCACAGCATACGGTTCTGAAGCACGATCCCCTTTTCCTGCCGCTCCAGCGCATAGATCAGATGGTCGAACAGTGTCACAAAGATCTGCTCATTCAGTTTTCCTTCCATCCTTTCCTGTGCCAGTCCGATGGCATCCTGAACAGCCTCTGCATATTCAGTCGGCGCATCCTCCACCAGGCGGATATAATCCCTGCTGTTTTTTTCCTCTTTGAGCATGTAGACTTTTTCCACATCCTCTTTTCTTACCTGGTCCCCCACTTTATAGGAAAATCGAAGTCCCCGCCCCATGGCAATCTGCTCCTGGCCCTTTTCCTCCACCAGAAGCAGGTTGTTATTGAGAACTTTTTTGATTACCATCTCCCATTTCCTCCCCCTCTTCGGATTATCAGAGACTTTTCCCATTCTCCCGAATGACATTCTGATACCAGTAGAAGCTGTCCTTCCGATATCTCTTCAACTCTTTCAGCTCAAACTCATCCCGGTCCACATAGATAAAACCGTAGCGTTTCCGATAACCCTGGTGGGTACTGACCACGTCAATGGCTGCCCAGGGACAATACCCCAGCATATCCACACCGTCTGTAATGGCCAGCTTCATCTGATGCAGATGCTCCCGGATAAAATCAATCCGATATGCGTCATGGACGCTTCCGTCTTCTTCCAGAGTATCCGGTGCGCCGATTCCATTTTCCGTAATCAGGATCGGAAGCCGGTACCGCTCGTAGGTCTTTCTTAGAGTATAACGGAATCCCACCGGATCCACAACCCATCCATACTGGGTTTTTCCCACATATTCATTTTCCGCCGGTCGGTATACCCCCTGTTCTCCCAGCATAATCTGCTGATCACCGGCCCGGGCCGCCACATCGGAGGCATCTCCTCTGCTGGCTGCAATGGTTGCGGTGGAGTAATAATTCATGGCAATAAAATCCGGCTTCGCATTTTCCAGGATTTCCCTATCCCCATCTGCCACATCCGGCGTCAGATCCCGATCCTTCATATATTCCCATGCCAGCGGGTGATACCAGCCGTACACCGGAACATCGGCAAAATTCCAACAGCGCAGAACTTCCCAGTTATGGGCGGCGATGGCATCCTCCGGTCTGCAGGTGGCCGGATACATGGCTGTCAGATTCAGCGCCGGCCCAATCATACCTTCCGGCACCATCTGATGAAACAACTTCATTACCTTCGCCTGAGCCAGCATCATATGATGATTCTGCTGATACATCACTTTCTTTGAAGGAAGTTCTCCGCTCTTTGGCAAACCAATGGCACCCGGATGGAGAATCATGGTATTCTGCTCATTGATGGTCAGCCAGTATTTTACCTCTCTACCAAAATGTTCAAACAAAACCTTCGCGTAATTTACAAATGCATCGATGGTATCGCGATTCAGCCAGCCGCCTTTTTCTTCCAGGCAATAGGGCAAATCAAAATGATACATGGTCACGATCGGCTCAATTCCGTACTTTCTGCACTCTCCGATAAGGTTTCCATAAAACTCCAGTCCCTTCGCATTCACATCCCCGGTTCCTCCCGGAAGAATCCGGGTCCAGGCGATAGAGAATCGATATGCTTTCAATCCCATCTCCGCGAACATTGCGATATCTTCCCGGTATCTGTGATAATGGTCGCTGGCCACAGAAAAATCTGCCACATCCTCCGGATGTTCATACATGTCGATGATGGACGGACTTTTTCCATCCTCCGCCACTGCGCCCTCCACCTGATAGGCGGAAGTGGACGCGCCCCAGAGAAACTTCTCCGGAAACTGCTTTAATTCTTTATACTGCATATTCACTTATTCCTTTTACGCTAACTGCAAAAATGTGTCCCCTACTTTTCCGGTTCCTGATTTTGCAAGTTCAATTTTCTCAAATCCATCCGTATTTGTGACAATCACCGGAATCACCGTGTCGTAGCCTGCAGCCTTTACTGCATCCAGATCGAAGGTCAGCAATAAATCTCCCTTTTTCACCTTATCTCCTGCCTTTACCTCGGGAGTAAAATATTTTCCCTGGAGATTGACGGTATCGATCCCTACATGAATCAGCAGCTCCGCACCCTCTGCCGTCTGCATACCAATAGCATGACCGGTCTCAAAAAACAGAGTAACTTCTCCGTCTGCCGGCGCGTATACCTTACCGTCTGTCGGCATTACCGCAGCGCCCTTGCCGAGTACGCCTTTGGAAAATACATCGTCATTCACTTCAGAAAGCGCAACTGCTTTACCGTCCACCGGCAGTACAATTTCTGCATTCTTTTTTTCCGCTGCAACTTCTGATTCTTTTTTGCCTGTTGCAGTCATATTATCCTCTTCATCCTTAAAGCCCAGAATCCAGGACGCCACGAAACCTGCAACAAAGGAAATGATAATCGTAATAATCGCATGCACCACATTCATGGGGTTTTCACCGATAAATGCAGGAATCGCCGTCAGTCCCGGAGATACAAACGCATAACGGACCAGCCCCACCACGCCTGCATAAATGCCTCCAATTGCGCCGCCAATCATGGATGCCACAAAGGGGCGCTTCAATTTCAGTAAGACTCCATAGAGACAGGGCTCTGTAATACCCATCACTGCCGTAAATCCGGAAGAAGATGCCAGCTGTTTTAATTCTTTATTTTTTGTTTTCATGGCTACCGCAAGGGTCGCTCCACCCTGCGCGATATTGGATGCCAGCATACCCGGCCCATTTACGACCTCGTAGCCCAGCGTGGAAATCTGACTGGTAGCAATCGGAGTCATGGCCCACGCAGTACCGGTCAGTGTCAGGAACGGCTGGAACGCACCCATCAGCATGGGAATCAGCCAGCTGACACGGGCGTTCAGGAAGTTCGCGCCGCTCTGGACGATATCATTTAACAGGTTACCCAGCGGGCCAACTGCCAGAAGCGCAATCGGAATCGCTACAAACATCACAATCATCGGCTTCAGGAAGAATTTGATGACAGACGGGGAATACTTCTCCGCAAATCGCTCCACATAGGACATAATCCATACACTCAGGATAATCGGCACTACAGAGTAGGAATAATCTACAAGCACGGCCGGAATTCCAAAAAATGTAATAGCCTCGCCTGCGCCTACCATACCACTCCAGGTGGGATGCAGAAGTGCGCATGCCATAGTCATTGCCATAATCGGGCTACACTTAAACTTCTGAGCCGCGCCATATGCCAGCAGCACCGGCATAAAATAGAAAGGAGCGTCTGAAATAAAGCTCAGCACTTCATACGTTGTATCTGCCTCGCCAACCAGACCAATCAGTACCAGAATCGACAGTACCGCTTTGATCATACCACCACCGATCAGGGCCGGAATCACCGGAGTAAAGGTAGTGGAAATGACGCTGATAATACGATTTACAATACTGATTTTTTCCTGAGGTACCTGAGCATCTCCAGTTTTTTCATTTTCTCCCAGTTCCTCCTTCATAGCACGAAATGCGGTCTGCACTTCATTTCCGATAATAATCTGGAACTGTCCGCCTTTTTCTACCACACCGATGACACCCGGCTGATGTTCAATCTCATCTTTTTCTACCTTACTCATATCGTAAAATTCCATCCGCAGACGCGTAGCGCAATGTGTAAGCTGACGAATATTTTCACTTCCACCAACCAGCTTCAGCAGAGTTTTTCCCAATCCTCTATAATCCATATTTTTCTCCTTTTCCGGCTATCTTGTTTCAATTCCGCCCGATCGGTTTGCGGAATTTTTTTGCTGCAGTGCGATAAAAAAAGACCAAGATAAAAAATATACTACATGTATATCTTTTACACTTGGTCTTGCCTGCATCACCAGTAACAGCCACTCGCTATTTACTTTACATGTGGAATGATAACACACTTTGTTGGTAAATGCAAGTATTTTTCGTTTTCATTCATTATTTTCTTCGCTTTTACGCAAACACAATACCTACCAGCATTCCGTAAACCGGGATCGTCACCATGGATACCAGCGTGGTAAAGACCACCAGGCCGCTGGCAAAGCCATAGTCGCAGTCGTGCTGGGAGGCCAGAAGCGCCGTAGTGTTGGCCACCGGCATGGAGACCAGGACGGTGATGACTTCGGCCACCAGCGGCTCCAGATGAAGCAGATAACAGACGCCCAGTACGATCAATGGCTGAACCCCCAGACGCAGCACTGTGATCACGCCCAGATCTTTACAGAAAATCCGTCTCATATCCGTCTCACCCATGATAAAGCCAATGGTCAACATAGTCATAGGCGTCAGACACTGGTTAAAGCCGTTAATCGTATTATACAGGAAATCCGGCAGCTTCACCTGGGGGAAAAACATCCAGACTACGCCGACGATGGTCGCCAATACACAAGGGTGTGTGATTGTTCTTTTCAGGGTTTTTGAAAAACAGCCCGCGCCCTCCTGAAAGCATTCTAACCCTACGCTCCACATGAAAATCCGCACAGGAAGCAGGAACACGGAAGCGTACACCAGTCCCGGCGCGCCGTACAGGCCCTCGATGACCGGATTGCCCAGGTAACCGCAGTTGGCGAACTGGAAGGCGTAGCGCATGATACCGCGGCGGCTGTCGTCCATATTTTTCCATAAAAATTTACTTAAGATGTACCAGGTCAGCTGAATTAGGGCTGACATGATGATGACGATAACCATGGAGCCGAAGGCCGAGGTGTCCGACTTGGAAAAGGCGTAGAGAATATTGCAGGGAAGAATCAGGTTCACCAGAAGGTTTGTCAGGCTTTTTCGTCCTTCCGATGTGACAATTCCCTTTCTTCTGATAAAGACGCCCACAAGAAGCATCGCAAACATCATGCCCTGCATGGTCAGCAGGCTTTTCATATCTACCATTGTGTTTTCCCCTTTTGCTGTCTGATTTTATGATTGCTTTAAAAATGATGTGGCTGATCCTTCTGCACTTCCAGAATCGCCGCCGGAATCCGCGCGGCCAGATCTGAGGGCAGCATACCGTACTCGCCCAGTTCTGTCCGGGCCAGATCTCCGGCCAAGCCGTGAAGATATACAGCCAGGGCGGTCATATGTCCGGCTTCTTTCAAAAATAAGCTATCTTCCTGCGCCTGTTCTATTGCCTCTGTCCGTATAGAATTACCTGTGTACCTTCCGTCATGTTTGTGCGCAGCCACCATCTGCCCCAGCATACCCAGTATCATACCGCCCAACACATCGCCGCTTCCGCCCTTGGCCATCCCGTTATTTCCGGTAGGATTCACATAGCAGCTTCCGTCCTGCAGCGCAGTCACAGTCCCCGGCCCCTTCAGCACCAGAATACAGCCGTATTCCTTTGCAAAATCCAGCGCCGCCGCTTCCCGTCCAAGCGTCAAATCGCCGCCCAGGTAACGGAATTCTCCTTCATGGGGCGTCAGAATCGTAAGCAGTCCCCTCGCTGCCCGCTTTTGCAGGATCTCCTTTCGGTCTTTGATGGCGTACAGCCCGTCCGCGTCCAGGATCAGCGGCGTCTCCGTTTCTTCCATTATTTTACACATCAATTTAGAAAGCTCCGGGGAGCGTCCCAGTCCAGGCCCCAGAAGTCCCGCGTCGCAGCTGTTTAACCGCTCCAGAATCGGGAAAAACGCATCCTTGGATATCCGTTCCCGGCCTGCAGGCAGCGGCGAGGGCATTACCTCCAGGCAATGAGACGCCACGATTCCGTAGATGGGCTCCGGTACCCCCAGGAACACCAGGCCACTGCCACTCCGGGCTGCGCCATAAGCCGCCAGCACCGGGGCCCCCGTAAAACCCACGCTGCCGCCCGTGATGCTGACCCGTCCAAAGTCGCCCTTATGCCCGTCCGGTCGCCGCCCCGGCAGCGCCTCCGCCGCCAGTTCGCCGGTAAATACCTGCTTTTCCATACCGCACCGCCCTTTTCCCGAAAAAATCTGTATCCATTGTAGCACAAAATTTCCGAACTGTGAACCTCTGTGTGCTTTTCCTTATGTTTAATCGCCTCAATTGCATACGATTAAGCTCCCTTCGTGTCCTGCTTCCTAAGCCCCTCGAATTCGAGGGGCTTAAATTGAGATTATGGACTTTTCCCACAGCTGCAAAAAGGACTCTCCTTCCCGGAAAGTCCTCTCTGCTGTTCTATCATTCTATTCTCACTTAAATCGTCGCAATATCAATCAGACTAAGCGTCTTCACATCCGTATTTTCCAGACTGGTCACTAACGCCTTCGCCGTATCAATAGCAGTCAGCACATTGACGCCTGTCTCAATGGCATTTCTACGGATAACAAAGCCGTCATGGCTGTGATCCACACCCTGGGAGGGCGTGTCGATAATCAGGTCGATCTTGTGGCCCAGAATCAGGTCCAGGATGTTTGGGGACTCCTGCTCCAGCTTTCTGGTCAGGCGCACGGAGACGTCTGCCTCCATGAGCGCTCTTGCGGTACCCTTGGTGGCGTAGATACAGTAGCCCAGCGCCTCAAAGCGCTTCGCAATCTCCACTGCTTCTTCCTTATCCTCGTCCCGGACGGTCATGATCATATTTTTATACTTGGGCAGACGAATGCCTGCGCCCAGGAACGCCTTGTAAAGGGCCTCGTTGAAGGTTTTGGCAATACCCAGACACTCACCGGTGGATTTCATCTCCGGTCCCAGGCTGATGTCCGCGCCGCGGATCTTCTCGAAGGAGAATACCGGCATCTTCACCGCGTAGTAATCTGCCTCCGGCTGAAGGCCCGGCTGATAGCCCAGATCCTTAATCTTATAACCCAGAATCACCTTGGTAGCCAGCGGTACAATCGGAATACCGGTTACCTTACTGATATAGGGAACCGTACGGCTGGAACGGGGATTTACCTCAATGACGTACACCTCGTCGCCCACCGCGATAAACTGAATATTGATCAGACCGATGACATGTAAGGAGCGGGCCAGGCGCTTCGTGTATTCCTCGATGGTAGCCTTTACCTTATTGCTGATGCTCTTGGCCGGATATACGGAAATACTGTCTCCGGAATGGATACCCGCGCGCTCGATATGCTCCATGATACCCGGAATCAGGATATCCTCTCCATCGCAGACCGCGTCTACCTCAATCTCCTTACCCTGCAGATACTTGTCCACCAGAATCGGATGCTCCTGGGCGATCCGGTTGATGATGCCGATGAACTCTTCTACATCCTTATCGTTGATGGCAATCTGCATGCCCTGGCCGCCCAGTACGTAGGACGGGCGAACCAGAACCGGATAGCCCAGCTCGTTTGCTGCCTTCTTTGCCTCCTCGGCGGTAAATACCGTATGTCCCTTGGGTCTCGGAATCTGACACTGCTCCAGGATCTCGTCAAAAAGTTCTCTGTCCTCTGCCGCGTCCACATTTTCCGCAGAAGTTCCAAGAATGGGCACGCCCATCTTCATCAGGGCCTCGGTCAGCTTAATGGCAGTCTGTCCACCGAACTGCACCACAGCTCCGTCCGGCTTCTCCAGACGCACAATGCTTTCCACGTCCTCCGGAGTCAGCGGCTCGAAATACAGCTTATCTGCAATATCAAAGTCGGTACTTACCGTCTCCGGGTTATTGTTGATGATAATGGTCTCATAGCCTTCTTTCGCAAAAGCCCAGGTACAGTGTACAGAACAGAAGTCGAACTCGATACCCTGTCCGATGCGGATGGGGCCGCTGCCCAGAACCAGTACCTTCTTGCGGTCTTTTGTTTCTACGACTTCATTTTCACTGCCAAATACAGAGTAGTAATAGGGTGTGCTTGCCTCGAACTCTGCCGCACAGGTATCTACCATCTTGTATACAGCGGTGATGCCGTTGGCGTAACGGAGTTCTTTAATCTCCTCCTCCGTCTTGCCGGTCAGGCGGGCAATGACATTGTCCGGGAACTCGATCCGTTTCGCTTCTTTTAAGAGCTCCGGCGTCAGGGGCTCGCTCTTCAGGGCCTGCTCCATTTCCACCAGAATCGCAATTTTATCAATGAACCAGATATCAATCTGGGTAATGGCATGAATCTCCTCATAGGAAATGCCCTTGCGGATGGCTTCCGCAATCAGCCAGATACGGCGGTCGTCCACCACATGAAGCTGATCCAAGATTTCCTCTCTGGAAAGATTTGTAAAATCATAGGACATCAGGCTGTCCACGTGCTGCTCCAGAGAACGGATGGCCTTCATCAGTGCGCCCTCGAAGTTGTTGCAGA
>OLRS01001152.1_pt1 | contig 27409 bp, 24 predicted proteins | sample 1673171 | NCBI WGS metagenome assembly OLRS01 (sample SAMEA3136762, study PRJEB25190) | human gut metagenome | biome: human gut; feature: human-associated habitat; material: faeces | place: Austria | collected 2013
AATAAATCCCTTCTTCCGGATTATCAATAGTGTAGTGGCGTACTTCTTTCAAATGCCTGATCAGTTCTCTTGGGTATCGTTTTGACACTAAGGTAATTGTTAGCTCCTGGATTGGAATTTCATTCACCTTTCCTGTATCTGCTTTATAAAAATTCGTATATCCATATACCTTATAGAAATCGTCCACGGAAAGGGAATCAGATGGTGATTTAGCATCACACTGCTTAAAAGCTGTTTAAAAACAGAGTGCACTCTTGCAATATAAATCATCATCTGCTAAAATTTATCTTAATGAATCATAAGGAGGACTCTAAAATGAGCAAAATTGATGAAATCAGAAGCGCTATGGTCGCTGCAATGAAGGCAGGAGACAAAGAACGAAAAGCCGCACTTTCCTTTCTGCTCTCCTCTCTGAAGAATAAAGCTATCGACAAACGTGCCGACCTGACAGAAGAGGAAGAAGGACAGGTAATCTTAAAAGAAATCAAACAGTTAAAAGAAACAATTGATATGACACCTGAAGATCGTACAGATCTGATTGAAGAGGCTCAGAAGCGTCTTGCTGTTCTTGAAGAATATGCACCAAAGATGATGAGCGAAGATGAGATCAAAGCAGTGATCACATCCGTTCTTGCAGATCTTGGTATCGATGCTCCTACAGCAAAGGATAAAGGTAAGATCATGAAAGAACTCATGCCGAAGGTAAAAGGCAAAGCTGATGGTAAAGAAGTCAATCAGATTCTTGCCGGCATGATGAAATAAATACAGATTCCAGAATAAAGACGTAGCAAAGAGGGTGTCGCACCAAACGACACCCTCTTACTTTTTGTTAATTATTTCATTTTTTCTGCTTATTTTGTTATCTGTTTTCCCACTTATGATAAATCGCCTCAAGTGCATCTACCGCACCATCAATTCCAAGAAGACTTGTATTCAGCAGGATTGCATTCGCATCAATACTTCCCCACTTACGATCTGTTCTACCTTCATAATACAGGCGTCTCTCTCTGTCAATCTTCTTAATCTTATCTACAGCCTCTTTCTCGGAAAGCTTATAGATATCCATGATTCGATTGATTCTATCATCCTTATAAGCATAGATAAATGTATTCACAACATTTGAATAATCCCCAAGAACATAATCTGCGCAGCGTCCCACAAAGATTCCCGGTCCGCGTTCCGCAAGCTTGCGGATGATTGCTGACTGTGCGTCAAAAAGTTGATCACTTAATGGTTTCTCCACTTCCGGACTGAGCATAAATGTAGTATAATCACCCATTCCAATATAATAGCTTGATAACACATTTCCAAGTCTCGTCTCATCTACTCTTCCAGCATCTTCGTTCGAAATTCCAAGATCTCTTGCTGCCATTCGAATCAGATTGTGATCGTAAAGAGGAATGTTCAGTCTCTCTGCCAGTCTGTTTCCTACTTCATGACCGCCACTTCCGAACTGTCTTCCAATTGTAATAATTGTGTGATCCATCATAAGCAAGTCCTCCTTTTTCTGATAATTCTATTCTATCACTCTTTGAATTAAGAAAAAAGACTTTCTTCCTGTTTTCCGCTAACAATTTTGTAATACTGTTTCGAAGTCACCATGTAGACAATGATATAGAATAATGCAAATACTAAATAGGAGCACACTGTCACCAGAATCAGGAATTTTCTGTCAGAAAAAGCAAGCAGATGCACCATTTTTTCTATCATTGGAAATGCAAATGCCGTATGAATTCCGGCAGCCACAAGAGGCAGGAAGAATACTGTCATTACCTGAGAATTGATCGTCTGACGCACTTCTTTCTGTGTCATCCCCACTTTCATCAGAATCTGGAATCTGTCCTGATCCTCATAGCCTTCTGTAATCTGTTTATAATAAATGATCAGCACCATTCCAAGAATGAATACGACTCCAAGAAGGATTCCAAGGAAGAACAGACCGCCGTACAAAGCCTGGTAATCAGCTCTTGATGCGGCTCTGCTGTCTGTAGAAGCTCCAAAAAATAGGGTATCTGATTCCTCTGATTCCTGTTCAGCCAATGCATTGATTTTCTTGTCAATCTCGTTTTGAATCTGGATCTGCTCTTCATCTCCACAGGACAGATCAAAATTGTAGTACCATTTCTCATAAGAACCATTGACACCGTAAACGGAAACATTTCCTTCTTCCAAAGCTTTTATATCTTCCAGTCCGGAAACCACCAGATAGAAGCTGCTGTTCATATTTGCCATATTATTTCCATTTGAAATCATTTTATCCAAATGTCCTTTAATCCTCCATGTCCCGGAATTCTCCACCGTGATCTGATCATAGGGGAAATCGGAATCTTTCGCATACAGATACGCTTCCCCGGGAGCAAGCTCCAGATTCGTCCCCATGATCCGATTATACGCTTCCAACGGCAGAGCATAGAACATTTTTAAATGATCAAATGTATTCACTTCATTGACTCCCGGAGCATTCTCCGGATTAAAATAGATTTCATTTTTTGAAACAATTCCACTGACTGTAAGCATCCGGTAATTCTCCGGATTCTCCGCGGTCTGGTTATGTTCTTTCAAAACCTTCTGTACAAGCTCTATAATCTGTCCATTCTGATTCTCTTTCATTTCTTCCGTCTGCTCCGGTTTCGTGTACATCTCAATCTGGACAGATTTCGGATATCGAAGATTCAAGCCATGTTCCATACTCAGATACAGGCTGGTTGTAGAAGATACCATAACCAGAACCATTGTGGACAGAATACAAATAGACGCTAATCCTGCCCCATTTCGTTTCATACGGTAAATCATGGATGAAAGTGAAATAAAATGATTTGTTTTATAATAATATCCTTTCTTTTTCTGCATTATTTTACAAAATGTGACCGAGCCGGCAATAAATAACAGATACGTTGCAAGGATTACCAGCACGACGGCAACCATAAACCAGATCATCGCTACAAGCGGATCTTTGATTGTCAGGGATAAATAATAAGCCACACCAAGCAGAAGCAACCCGAGTACTGCAAAGATCCAGTTTGCCTTCGGAGGTTTCTCTCCTGTCTTTTCACTTTTTAAAAGTTCTACAGGTTTTAACCGATAGACGGACACGATCATCCGAAGCATGATTAATGCAAAAATGACCAGGAATAACAGTGCCGTAGCCACAAGTGCCGGAACACTGATTTTCATAGAAAGTCCGGCATTACTTCCAAGTATCTTCGCTGCCAGAAGTTCCCCCAATTTAGAAAACAGGATTCCTCCCACGATTCCTCCTGCAATCGTCAGAACACTGATGATCAGATTCTCAAGAACCATGATTTTTACAAGGTCAATTTTTCCCATTCCAAGGATGTGATACAACCCAAACTCTCTCTGTCGTCTGCGGATCAGAAATGAATTTGTGTAATACAGAAGGATCAGAGAAAAGATTGAGATCACACCGGAACCAAATCCAAGGATCATCTGCATAGTATCCCCACCTTTGATCTTGGCAAACTGCGGACTCACTGCAAGATAATCGATCAGATAGAACATCATAACCATACAGATACAAGTGATCAGATAAGGAAGATACAGCTTCTTATTTTTCTTAATTCCATTAACGGAAAGTTTCAGATAAAGTCCACTTTTCATTGTCTCTCACCACCTGTCGCAAGCATTGTCAGTGTCGCTGAGATATTCTGATAGAACTGTTCATCTGTCTGTTCGCCTTTATATACCTGGTGGAAAACTTCTCCGTCTTTAATAAATAACACTCTCCCGGCCTTGCTCGCTGCTTTGACAGAATGTGTTACCATAAGGATCGTCTGTCCCGATTGATTGATCCGCTCAAATACCCCGAGCAATTCATCCGTTGATTTCGAATCGAGTGCCCCGGTCGGCTCATCCGCCAGGATCAGTCTCGGATCTGTGATCAGCGCTCTCGCCACTGCTGCACGCTGCTTCTGTCCTCCTGACACCTCATAGGGATACTTCTCCAGAAGTCCTGCAATTCCAAGTTCTTTCACGATTGGCATCATCCTGACATTCATTTTCCTGTAATCAACTCCCTGCAGTACCAATGGCAGTAAGATATTGTCCTTTAGATTAAATGTATCCAAAAGATTGAAATCCTGAAATACAAACCCAAGATGATCTCTCCTGAACTTGGACAGATCCTTCTCACGGATTGCAGATAACGGTTTTCCATCTAGATAAACTTCCCCTTCGGTTGGTTTATCCAATGCTGCCAGCATGTTCAGTAATGTCGTCTTCCCCGAACCACTCTCTCCCATGATTGCTACATATTCGCCCTCTTCTACTGAGAATGTTACCTTAGAGAGTGCCTGTACCTGATTACCGCCAAAACGCGGACGGTATATTTTTTTCAAATTTTCTACTTCCAAAACTGTCATTTCTTACGACCTCCTCTTCTTTCAACATCCTCAGTATAACAATACAGCCAGAATGCCGACATTGATTTCTGTGACATTCCAGCTGTCTGATGTGACAATTTTGTCACTTGCTTCTCTCTGTGTGATTTAGCGTTTTACTCTGATCTCAACGGATACTCTGCCAAACCAATCGTAAAACTGCTGCCTTCCCCTAACTTTGACTCAACTGTAATCTGATGCCCCAGTTTCTTTGCCGCCATCTGACTCAGATACAGACCAATTCCCGTTGATTTCCGTTCCATTCTTCCATTATATCCCGTATATCCTTTTTCAAAGATTCTCGGCAGATCCTCCGGTGCAATCCCCATTCCGGTATCTGTAACTGTCAATTTCTTTTCTTCACTGACAATAATCGTCACAGTTCCTTTCAGTGTATATTTCACCGCATTGGACAACAGCTGTTCAATGATAAACGAAAGCCATTTCTCATCTGTCAGAACAATCTGATCTGTCCCTTCATAGATCAGACGGATTCTCCTTCGAATAAACTGTCCTGCATATTTACGGATCGATTTTCTTACAATTTCATCCAAAGGATACTGTGCGATTACCAGATCCTTCGTGCCACTGTCAAGACGCACATACCCAAGTGCCATCTCCACATACTGCTCCACCCGGAACAGTTCGGCTTTCAGATTCTGATTCGTCTCGGTATCTTCCTGCTGAAGTAATACATTCATCACAGCAATCGGTGCCTTGATCTGATGCACCCAGGTTGCATAATAGTCCTCCATGTCCTGACCGGACTTCTCCCATCTGGCATGTTCTTTTCTTTGCTGTTGTTCTTCTTTTCTGATCAGCTCCTGATATCCTGACTCAATTCCATCTTGTGCGATCGGAAGTGAATCCTCATAAGGTCCTTCTCCTTGCAGCAAATGCTCCAGCTTCTGCCCGGTTTTCTTATACCGCAAATATCCACAGAGAAGAAAAAGTAATCCAAATGCCAGACACAACACTGTCGGATAAACCGCTGCCTTCAGATTAATCTCTTCCAACACAAAAATCAGAAAAAAGATTCCCGCACACAGCAAACTCCACAGAAGCACAAATCGGATTCTTTTCAAATATTGTAAAAACATTTTTACTCCTTCTCGATGATATATCCACCGCCGACTTTCGTCTTGATAAAGCCTTCCATTCCCGCTTTTTCCAGCTTTTTCCGAAGTCTTCCGACATTGACTGTCAATGTATTCTCTTCGATATAATTGTCTGTCTCCCACAGCTTTGTCATCAGCGTGTCTCTGCTGACCACGCGTCCTTTATTCTCCATCAATGTCTGCAAGATACGAAATTCATTCTTTGTCAACTCAATTTTTTCTCCATTATAAGTCATTGTTGTATCATAGAGGTTCAGGATTGCTCCTCTATGTTCCAACATCGGCACTTTTCCTGACAAATCATACGTTCTTCTCAGCAGAGCCTGAATCTTCGCTGTCAGTACACTTAAGTCAAATGGTTTTGCCACAAAGTCATCTCCGCCCATATTCATCGCCATGATAATATTCATATTATCCGCTGCCGAAGAGATAAAGATCACCGGCACGCTCGATATCTTACGGATCTCGCTGCACCAGTGGTATCCATTATAAAAAGGAAGCGTGATATCCAAAAGCACCAGATGTGGACCGTACTCTGCAAATGTCTCAAGAACCTTTGCAAAATCTTCCACATAACGTGCTTCATTTCCCCACGCTTCCATCTCTTTTTTAATTGCCCCTGCCATCACAAGGTCATCTTCTATGATTAGAATCTTATACATTCTGCGGATTCCCCTTTCGCTCTTATCCACTACTATATATCATAGTATACAGTATTTCAAGAGCACACGGTCATACCGTATCCGGCGAGATAACCCGCTGGATATGGATTGCAAGAAATCCGATTTCTTCTTTTGCGACCGGCTGTTTCAGCTGTCTGGACATATAGTCACACACTCTCTTCGCCGCCTCTCCGGTCCTTGGGTAATTCTGAAAAATGAAATCATTAAAGTCTGCATTCGTCCCTTCGCCTTTACGGGTTCTCAGAATCATATAATACATATGGCTCATCAAACGTGTACATCCAAGTGAGCCGCTCTCCAGCTTCTGATCGAATTCCTGTTCAATCATGGCAATCCCTTCATTTACAATCCTGGTCGCATCCAGCGTCTGGTATACTGCCTCATCAGAAAGGCCTGCATGGATATGTAGCGTAATGAATCCGACTTCATCCTCTGAGATTTCATATCCTGTCAGCTGCTGGATGATCTCCCGCCCTTTCAGGGCCACTTGATACTCCTCTCCAAACAACACACGGATATCCGGTGTAAATGGATTCGGAAGCTGGCGGTTCTCCTTCGCTCTCTTCGCTGCAAGCGCAATATGATCTGCCAACGGAAGCAGCATCTCATGATTGATCTTCTGAAACACGTTCTCTGCTTCTTCAATGATCTTTCCTGTTGCCTCAATAAACTCCGGGCGGATTCCATTGACCGTTTTCAGAACAGACTCCTGCTTTCTTCTTGTGACAAGAGAATATACTTTGGCTCCGGGAAGTTTCTCGATCTGTTCTGTAGGTTTCTTTCCAAATCCCACACCGTTTCCGAGAAGGATCATCTCCTTCCCTGTCTCAACATGATATACAAGAATCCCATTATTATTCAGAACTTTAATGACTCGATACATCCCCCCGGAGCCTCTCTTTCTTTCTCTTAATTCAAGCTTACGATTTCTGCTGTCTTCTCAAGCTTCTCTACTTTTCCGCTCTTAGACATTCTGATCTCTTCACCTTCCTGAAGACTTGTAAATACAACCATACATTCATCGGATTTTGCATGCTCTTGGATATATTTTATATCAAAACCTATCAGTTTGTCACCCTTTTTTACTCGGTCTCCGTCATTTACAAAAGTTTCGAATCCTTTTCCATCCAGATTTACAGTATCCACACCAATGTGAAGCAGATATTCGGTTCCGTCATCACTAGTCAGACCAACTGCATGTTTTGATGGGAAGATAAAAGATACAGTTGCATCTTCCGGCGCATAAGCCATTCCCTCTTCCGGGCGAACCAGATAACCGTCTCCCATCATTTTCCCTGCAAATGCTTCGTCACACGCTTCTTCGATCGGTGCTGCCACTCCTGTGAATGGAGAGCAAAGCTCTTTCTTTACAGTTCCGGCTACAACAGTTTTGTTCTCATCTTTCTTCGCTTCATCTTTTGTTTCTGCACATTTATTCGTTTCTTCTGCGCTGTTTTCGTTTTCTTCCGGAAGATATTCCACATCCGGAGCTTTCTCCAGATAATCTTCCAGATTGGATTTAATCACAGAAACAGCCGGTCCGTAGATTACCTGGATTCCCTGTCCTTTTCTTACGATTCCGGATGGGGATGTCATTCTTAAGACATCTTCATTTACCAGTTCCGGCTTTACTACCGTACAACGAAGTCTTGTCGCACAGCAGTCTACATCAGAAATGTTTTTCTTTCCACCAAGTCCTCTTGTGATCAGTGCGCTCTTCTGATCTTCCGGTGTCATTTCATTTTCAGAATCTGCATCATTTCCATCTGCTTTTGCTTTATAATCAGCTTTTGTATACAGCTTCGTTTCCGCATCATCATCTTCTCTTCCCGGTGTCTTCAGATTCAGCTTCAGAATCAAAGTACGGAAGATGATATAATATAAGAAGAAATAAATAATTCCAACCGGGATGATTCTGATCCAGCTTGTCTTAGCATTTCCCTGAAGGATACCGAAAAGGAACAGATCAATAAATCCACCGGAAAATGTAAGTCCTACTGCAATATTTAACATATGCGCGATCATATAAGCAGATCCGGCAAGGATCACCTGTACCGCAAAAAGGATCGGTGCTACAAACAGGAATGAGAATTCCAGTGGCTCTGTGATTCCGGTCATCATACATGCAAGTGCTGCAGAAAGCAGAAGTCCGCCTGCCTGTTTCTTCTTCTCCGGTTTTGCACACTGATACATTGCAAGTGCCGCACCCGGAAGACCAAAGATCATGAAGATAAATTCACCGGAAAAATATCTTGTCGCATCCGCACTGAAATGTACTGTGGACGGATCTGCAAGCTGCGCAAAGAAGATATTCTGACCGCCCTGTACAAGCTGTCCCGCAACTTCCATTGTTCCTCCAACCGCTGTCTGCCAGAATGGAAGATAGAATACATGGTGAAGTCCAAATGGAATCAACGCTCTCTTAATAATACCAAAGATCAATGTTCCAATATAACCTGTTCCTGTTACAAGTCCGCCAAGTGCATAGATTCCATTCTGAACGGTTGGCCATACAAAATAGAGTACGATTCCGACAGCCACATAGGTCAATGTTGAAATAATCGGAACAAATCTTGATCCACTGAAGAATGACAGTGCATTCGGAAGCTGGATTTTGTAAAACTTATTATGAAGTGCTGCTACTCCAAGTCCAACGATAATACCGCCAAATACACCCATCTGTAATGTCTGGATTCCGCAGACACTTGTCACAGTTCCTTCCAGAACTCCGGCTCCAAGTGTTCCGTCTGCAAGAAGATCTCCACGGATCAGAAGCATGGCATTCATTGTTGCATTCATTACAAAGAAAGAGATCATTGCCGCAAGTGCCGCAACTTCCTTCTCTTTCTTCGCCATACCGATTGCTACACCGACAGCAAAAATGATCGGTAGGTTATCAAAAATAATACTTCCCGCTTTGCTCATAATTGTGAGCAGGGAATTCAGAATTGTCCCCTCGCCTAAAATTGCCTGAAGATGATATGTCTCAATCATCGTTGCATTTGTAAATGAACTTCCTACTCCAAGCAGAAGTCCTGCTACCGGAAGAATTGCGATTGGAAGCATAAAACTTCTTCCGATTCTCTGCAATACTCCAAAAATCTTGTCTTTCATCTGTAATCCTCCTCGTATAAAATTTCTCATAGAGTTAGCGCAACAAAAAAAGCATAAACTAATCCTCAATAACTAAATCCACCTTATCTGGTGAACTTATTAAGGATAGTTTATGCCTGCTTTACCAGTAACACTCTATCGTGCGCTTTTCTCTTTTAACCACGTATAGTATAACCATACTCACTTCCAACAGTCAATCTGTAATATTCAACAATATTTATCCTGTTTATTTGTTGAATATGTTACTTAGTGATTATTTTAGTAAATTAAAATTTTTCTTTTGATTTAAATTAACTTCTCTTCATTTTACGCTTCTGGCTTTTGCTTATTTGCTTTTGTAATATCCAGACGTACATTCACACCAAATGGATTGATTGCAACTCCCTTTGCATCCGGAATCAGTATCTCCGGAATCTTATCCGCCGGGATTGCTGCTGTCTTCATCTTCTTGCCCTGTGCAAATCTGGTAAATTCTATCATATCTGTAAAGATCGGCTGATACAGACTTCCGTCCGGCTGTCTCAGAAGTGGAACCTGATTATCTTCCTGAACTCCTACGATAAAGGTTCCTTTCTTATAATGCGCCATCATCTCTTCCTGAAGTTCCTTCACATTCTCCGGCATCTCCGGTCCGATATTGCGGTGCATCTCCTGCATCAGATACATTGCTGTCAGATGAAGCTCCGGATTCTCGATCAGTTTCTTTCCTTCAGGCAGTTCTTCCTTATTCTTACGAACTACAAGATATTCCAGCTGAACCCTGATCTCCTCCTCTGTACCAACATTCACTGCCAGTGCATTCACGCCCATTGTATACAGGTTTGTAAAAAATCCAAGTCTGGCATTCTTTTCAATCTTGGCAATTCCTACATGATAACGATCTTCTGCAAGCGTCTTTGCCTTTTCCTTTGCAGACTCTTCCTGATAATAAACCAGAACCTCGTCATCAAATGTCTCTTCATCACAGAGGACAAACGGCATCTTCGTCACACCTGACATGATCACATAAATCTCTTCGAGATTTCGCAGATTCACCAATACCTGCTTCATCTCTGTACTGACAATTACTTTATTCTCATCCATCTCTTTGTTTTCCTTTCTGGTTGCTTTTCTTTCCATTACAGTAGTGCAATTAAATGAGGTATAAATATGATACATCCTATGATCACAGCCATGATTGCCGTAAAAAGCACTGCACCAGCTGCCGTATCCTTCGCGATCTTAGCAAGTGGCTTTCTCTCTTCTGTCACTAGATCGACAACAGCTTCCACTGCCGTATTCACAAGTTCCAGTGAGATCACCATTCCAAAAAGGAGAAGACAGATACACCATTCTATCGGTGTTAATCCTACAAAGGTTCCAACTGCTGTTACAAGAATCACTGCAAGGCAATGAATCTTCATATTCCTCTCTTTTGAAATCCCTGTCCAGATTCCTTCAAAGGCATAGCCAAAGCTTTTGAATAAAGGCTGTTTTCGATTCTTCATTCGTATTCTCCTTTCGGATTCGTATCATAAGATCAAGCAACAAATCTAATATCTATGATACCACATCTGGCTCCTTATCAAAAGAGGTATTTTCCTATTATTATCAAAAGAATACTCGGATTTCGAAGCTCATATCCTTTTCACTTATTTACAAGCTTCAACCATACTCTTTACATATTCTGCAACATACGGCACGCAGTCTTTTCCGTATTTCTCACACAACTTAACGATTGCACTTCCAACGATCGCACCGTCTGCGCTCTGACACATCTTCGCCGCCTGCTCCGGAGTGGAGATTCCGAATCCGACCGCACATGGAATATCTTTTTCCTCTTTTACGAGCTTCACCATTGCTCCGATATCCGTCGTGATCGCAGATCTTGTTCCTGTTACACCAAGTGAGGAAACACAATATACGAATCCCGATGCTTCTTTTGCAATCATCCGGATTCGGTCATGAGAAGTCGGTGCAATCAATGAGATCAGATCGATTCCGTACTTTTTGCACACGGTGTCAAATTCTTCTTTCTCTTCAAATGGAACATCCGGAAGAATCAGACCATCCATTCCGACATTTTTCGCTTTCTCAAGAAATCTTTCTGTTCCGTAAGAGAACACAACATTTGCATATGTCATAAAAACAAGCGGAATCTGTGTATTTTGACGGATTTCTTTTACCATATCGAAGATCTTATCTGTAGTCACGCCTCCTGTCAGCGCACGCAGATTTGCTCCCTGTATAACTGGTCCTTCTGCTGTCGGATCGGAAAATGGGATTCCAAGCTCGATCAACGCCGCCCCTGCTTTCTCCATCTCATAGACGATCTGTTTTGTTGTCTCAAGATCCGGATCACCACATGTGACAAATGGTATAAATGCTTTCTTCCCTTTAAATGCTTCCTGTATTCTACTCATGAAGATCCTCCCCTCTGTAACGTGCGATTGCTGCACAGTCCTTATCTCCGCGTCCTGAAATATTAATTACGATAATCTGGTCTTTTCCCATTGTCGGCGCAAGTTTTCTTGCATATGCAACTGCATGTGCACTCTCGATCGCCGGAATGATTCCTTCTAATTTAGAAAGGTACTCAAATGCATCGACTGCCTCATCATCTGTGATTGCTACATATTCTGCTCTTCCCTTATCATAAAGATCTGCATGCTCCGGTCCGATTCCCGGATAATCAAGTCCGGCTGAGATTGAGTAAACCGGTGCGATCTGTCCGTACTCATCCTGACAGAAATAAGATTTCATTCCGTGGAAGATTCCAAGCTTACCGGTCGCGATCGTTGCAGCTGTCTCTGCTGTATTCACACCACGTCCGGCCGCCTCGCATCCGATCAGGCGCACGCCTTCATCTTCAATGAAATTATAAAATGCACCGATCGCATTGGATCCACCGCCGACACAGGCAAGCACTGCATCCGGGAGTTTTCCTTCTTTTTCAAGGATCTGCTCCTTGATCTCTTTAGATATAACTGCCTGAAAATCACGCACGATCTGCGGAAATGGATGCGGTCCCATACAGGATCCGAGTACATAATGTGTGTCATCAATTCTTCTTGTCCACTCACGCATCGTCTCCGAAACAGCATCCTTTAAAGTACCAGTTCCACTTGTAACCGCGTGTACCTGTGCTCCGAGAAGACGCATTCTGTATACATTTAATGCCTGACGCTCTGTATCTTCTTTTCCCATGAAAACTTCACATTCCATTCCCATCAGAGCTGCTGCTGTCGCTGTTGCAACCCCATGCTGTCCTGCACCGGTCTCAGCGATCACTCTTGTCTTTCCCATCTTCTTTGCAAGAAGAACCTGACCTAACACGTTGTTGATCTTATGGGCACCTGTGTGATTGAGATCTTCTCGTTTCAGATAAATTTTCGCCCCGCCAAGATCTTCTGTCATACGTGCTGCATAGTATAAAAGAGACGGTCTGCCTGCATATTCATTTAATAATGTATTCAGTTCGTCATTAAATTCTTTGTCATTTTTATAGTAGTTGTACGCCTTTTCCAATTCGATCACTGCATTCATCAGTGTCTCCGGAATGTACTGTCCACCATGGATTCCGTATCTTCCTTTTGTCATGGTTGTCTCTCCTTCTTTCTTGTTTCTATTGTTTTTGTAAATTTATTCATTCACTTGTATATTATTTTATTTTCCGAAAAATATTTACTGCTTTCAAAATTTCTCACAGTTTTCACAGCTTGAAGAATTTTCTCACGATCTTTCTTTCCATCTATCTCCACTGCACTGCTCAGGTCAATTCCCCAAGGGTGTATTCGCTGTATTGCCTCCGGTATGTTCTCCGAATTCAGTCCTCCTGCGAGGAAATACGGCCGCTTTGTCCATCCTTCCAAAAGACTCCAATCAAATGTCTCGCCGGTTCCGCCTTTTCCATGATCGAGAAGAATCAGATTTGCACTGCTCGCTGCCGCCGCATCAAGATCTTTTTTCTCCTGAATCGAAAATGCTTTCATCACCGGATGGTCTGTCAGACTTTTCAACTTTTTTATATATGCCTCATCTTCCTGCCCGTGAATCTGAGCGATCTGAATGGTTCCTTCATTTAATAATTGTGCGACCTCGCCGCAGTCTTTATTGACAAATACTCCGACCGGGCAAATCTGCGATTCAAGATTTTGAACCAGTTCACGAACTTTCGAAATGGATACATTTCTCCGGCTCTTTGGCACATCGATGATAAATCCGCAATAATCCGGTTTTGCCTCATTTATATAAGTAATATCTTCCGGGCGGCTTAATCCGCAGATCTTAATCTTTGGCATGTTCATTTTTTCTTGTCTCATACTATATCTTCCGCTAATTCATATCTAGCTGCCTTCCTGTCTGCTGCTTCAACTCCATCAGTGCTGCTTTCCGATCAGATTTTCTCATCAGAAGTTCTCCGATCAGTACCGCATCGGTTCCATTTTCATAAAGTGCTTTCATATCTTCCACTCCGCGGATACCGCTCTCAGATACGAAAACTGCTTCCGAACTGACCATTTCTCTTAGCCGAATGCTATTCTTGATATCCACTGTGAAATCTTTCAGATTCCGGTTATTTACACCGATAATCTTTGCACCGATCTTCTGTGCTCTTAAGATTTCTTCTTCGTTATGTGTTTCTACCAAAGCAGATAGTCCGAGTTCGTCTGCCAGCTGATGATACGCTTTTAACCTGCCATCTTCTAATACCGAACAGATCAGAAGTACTGCCGAGGCTCCCATTGCTTTTGCCTGATAGATCATATATTCATCACAGGTGAAATCTTTTCTGAGTACCGGAATGGATACATTTTGCACGATTTCTTTCAGATACGCATCACTGCCCCGGAACCAAAACGGTTCTGTCAGACAGGAGATTGCTGCTGCGCCGCCTGCTTCATAGTCCCTGGCGATCTCAACATATGGAAAATCCGGTGCGATTAATCCTTTGGAAGGAGACGCTTTTTTTGCTTCGCAGATAAAAGACAATCCTTCTGCCCGAAGTGCCTGTTCAAATACTGGGATTTGATCTTTAATTCCTTTTTCTTCCGCCTGTCTTCGGACCTCTTCTAATGGAACTATTTTCTTTTCTTCTTCGATCCGCTCTTTCGTGCGCTCGGTAATTTTCTCGAGTATATTCATACTATTTGTTCCTCTTTTTCTTTCAAGTTGCTTCTTCCATTCTCCCCTGCATAGCCGGGGATCAAACTTTTTATTTATTACTTTCTTCTTTGAACTGCTCCAGCTTCTTCAGTGCAAGTCCTTCGTCAATGATCTGTTCCGCTTTTCTTACACCTGCTTCAATTGAATCTGCTTTTCCTGCAAGATAGATTGCTGCTCCTGCATTCAGGCAAACTGCATTTCTCTTTGCTCCCAGCTCTTTTCCGGAAATGATATCCAATGTGATCTGTGCGTTTTCCTGAGGTGTTCCTCCTGTCAGTACACCTTTTTCGCATCTCTCATAACCAAACTGCTCCGGTGTGATCTCATAGCTTGTAAATGTTCCGTCTTTAATCTCACAGACTGTAGTCGGTGCACACATGGAAATCTCATCTAACTTATCCTGTCCGTAAACGACCATTCCGCGGACAACTCCGAGATTCGCCATGACTCTTGCAAGTGGCTCTACCAGACTTTCATCATAAACTCCCATCAGTTCCATGTTCGCTCCTGCCGGATTAGACAGTGGCCCAAGAATATTGAATACGGTACGGATACCAAGTTCTTTACGGATCGGTCCGACATATTTCATCGCAATATGATAATTCTGTGCAAATAAGAAACAGATCTGAATGTCTTTGAGAAGCTGTGTGCTGCGCTCCGGTGCGACATCGATCTTCACTCCAAGTGCTTCAAGTACATCTGCCGCACCGGACTTAGAAGATGCTGCACGGTTACCATGCTTTGCGACCGGGATTCCTGCTGCCGCAATCACAAGGGAGGATGTTGTTGAAATGTTAAATGAATTTGCTCCGTCTCCCCCTGTTCCTACGATTTCCAGCACATCCATGTCATGCAAAAGCTTGATGCAGTGTGCACGCATTCCCGCTGCTGATGCTGTGATCTCATCGATTGTCTCACCTTTCATGGAAAGTGCTGTCAGATATGCTGACTTCTGAACATCCGATGCCTTTCCTTCCATAATCTCATTCATTACTTCTTCTGCTTCTGTATAGATGAGATTTTCTTTCTTTGATAATTTTATAATTGCTTCTTTTATCATTTCTTAATTCTCCTTCAATACTTTTGCATAGTTAATAAAATTCTCTATCATCTGAAGTCCCTGTGGTGTCATCACAGATTCCGGATGAAACTGTAACCCAAAGATCGGATATTCTCTGTGTTCCATCGCCATGATCTCGTTATCTTCGCTTCGCGCTGTCACAACCAGTTCTTCCGGTAGTGTCTCTTCCTTTACTGCAAGCGAATGATATCTTGCCACCTGGATTGGAAATGTCAGATTCTGAAACAGGAGACTGTCTGTCTTTACATCTTTCAGCTTTGAAGTCTTCCCATGCATCAGCTGTCCGGCGTGACCTACGGTTGCTCCGAATGCTTCCGCCATCGCCTGATGTCCGAGACAAACGCCGAGCATTGGAATCTTTCCTTTCAGCTTCTGAATTGCTTCGATACAGATTCCGGCATCAGAAGGTTTTCCCGGCCCCGGTGAGATTACAAGCGCCTCCGGTGCAAGTTCCAGAATCTTTTCCGGTGTGATTTGATCATTTCGAATGACCTTTACTTTTGAATCAATCTGATCTTTTTGCATGTCACCTCTTTTTGATTCTACTCCTGCGATAAACTGATACAGGTTATATGTAAAGCTGTCATAATTATCAAGTAATAGTATCATTCCAATCCTCCTTTCGCAGTTTCCACAGCCTGAAGTACTGCCCCTGCCTTATTTAAACACTCCTGGAATTCATTTTCCGGGATACTGTCTGCTACGATTCCGGCTCCTGACTGTACACGAATGTATCCATTTTTCTTATAAGCAAGACGGATGGAAATGCATGTATCTACATTTCCTGCAAAATCGAGATAGCCGACTGCCCCTCCGTAGATGCCTCTTTTCTCCTGTTCAAGTTCTGCGATAATCTCACATGCGCGGATCTTCGGTGCTCCGGAAAGCGTTCCTGCCGGGAGAATCGCATCTACTACGTCCAGTGCATCCTTATCTTTCCGAATCTTGCCTGTTACTGTGGAACCAATATGCATTACATGGGAATATCTCTGGATTTCCATATATTTATCAACTTTAACTGTTCCCGGCTGGCTGATCTTGCCGACATCATTTCGCCCAAGATCTACAAGCATGTTGTGCTCTGCAAGCTCTTTCTCGTCTGCAAGTAGCTCTTTCTCCAATTCCTGATCTTCCTCTTCGGTCACTCCTCGCTTCCTTGTACCAGCAAGAGGAAAAGTGCACACCTGTCCGTTTTCTAGCTTCGCCAACGTTTCCGGTGAAGCCCCTGCCACTTCAATATCATCACTTGAAAAGTAGAACATATACGGAGATGGATTCGAGGTTCGAAGCACCCGGTAGGTATCAAAAAGACTTCCTTTTGCCTTCGCTGTCAGCGGATTGGATAACACGACCTGGAAAATATCACCTTCATAAATGTATTCCTTAGCTTTCTCAACCATCTTGCAATAATCTTCTTTATCCACTCCCGGATAGAACGCTTCTTCTAAAACCAGTGGTCGAAAATCTGCCTGCGCCCCGCTTCGGATCAATCGTTCCATCTCTTCTAATTCCTGCTTCGCATTCGTATAATTTTCTTCCAGATCACCTTCCAGCTTCACGCCTGTGATCAGGATCAGCTTCTGTCTGTAATTGTCAAATACGATGACACGGTCAAATAACATCAAGTCCGCATCCCGGAAATCTCTTACTGCCGTTTTTGCTGCTGTCTTTCCTGTAGTCTCATTCTTCTCTTCCAGGACTGGCTTTAATGTCGGTTCTGCATATTTGATATAATCATAAGAAAAATATCCGACAAGCCCTCCGGTAAATGGAGGAAGCCCCGGAACAACCGGACTTTTATATGCTTCGAGAATCTCTCTTAGAGCCTTTCCCGGATGGTCGGTTAAAACTTCCCGTCTGGTCATATCCTCATCTTCATGCCCTTCGCTGATGATCACACGCCCATCGGTACAGGTGATCTCCATCGTCGGTGCATATCCAAGGAAGGAATATCTTCCCCACTGCTGTCTGTCCTCCGCACTTTCCAGCAGATAGCAATGCTTGCTTGCCGCCCGCAGCGTCCGCATCACACTGATCGGCGTAAATGCATCTGCATACAGCTCTTTGCTGATCGGAACTCGCTTGTATCGGCCTTGTTCAGCGTAGGATCTGATTTGTTCTAATGTCTTGTCCATGTGTATTCCTCCTTGAAGTTATGCTGCAAAATGAATTTCTTGTAACTGTTCAGAGCCAACCTCCAAAATGCTACGCATTTCGTCGGTGTGGCGTATCCGCCAAATAAAATTTCAAAAACAGTCTTAAAAATGCAAGCATTTTACACCTGTTTTATGAAATTTTGCTTGACTCTGAACAGTTACAATTTCTTATGGAATTTCTCTTTTATCCCGATAGGAAATATATGTTTATGGTAGAAAAAAAGTCCCTGACAGAATATTCCTATTCTGTCAAGGACGGTAAATCTAAATCTTTTCCGCGGTGCCACCTTGATTCACGGGTACACTCCCATGCGCTCTGTAAGATACTAACATATCTCCGGCAACTGACGTATGCCTTCACGTCACAGAGTACTCGGATTCTCAAATCCTTTGACTGTGCCCTCAGCGGTCCATTTGGCAACCTGCATCTCGATCCGGCTCTCAGCTTCCCGGACTCTCTGTGCGCGCATAATTACTTTGATCTCCGCTTCATCGGTTTAAAGCGTTATTCCATTTGCTAGGAGTTTATCACTTTAAAGCGATAGTGTCAATGCACTATTTTAATCTTTTTCGCGAAATTGTTAAAAATTTTCTCAATTTTCTTGTCTTTATTTTCTTTTTCTCTTCCATGCAAATCCGCCAACTCCTGCTCCGAGTGAGGAGAATGCAAGTCCTAATAAGCCAAGAACATTTGCCGGATCACCTGTCTTTGCGGCTTTTGATCCACTTGTTCCTTTGGAAGCTGATCCATCCGTAGTTGTTCCTGCCTTCTTTGTAACAGTCGGAGTTGCACTTCCATTCTGACTTCCCGCCTGGTTTCCATTCTTTACAAGTGCTTTGATTGCTGTATTTAACGCATCTGTTGCTTTATCAACTTTTTCCTGGCTTTCTTTTGCATTTAATGCGCTCTTAGCGTCTGTCAGTGCACTCTGCAATGCCTTCCAGCTGTCAACTGTGTAATCAGCTTCTTTCAGAGCTGCCGCATCACTGATTACTTTCTCAAGGGAAGAAGTATCAACTGCTGCCGGCTCTTCTTTCTTAACAAGTGCTTCAATAGCTGCGTTGAGGTGGCTTACTGCCTCGTCTACAGTTGCCTGAGTTTTTGGATTTTTCAATTCATCTTTTGCTTCCTGAAGTTCCATCTGCATAGATGCCCAGCTTTCCGCTGTATAATCAGCTTCTTTCAGGGCTTCTGCTTTTGCAATAGCTGCCTCAAGATTTGTTGTTGTGATTGTTTTATCCTCAGATGCTTTTACAATGTTCTCCTCTGTTGCCTGGAATTTGTATGTCACGTCATTATATCCAAGTGCTGTCAGTGTAATGGTCCAATATCCTGTTCCATCCGTTCCTTCCGGAAGTTTACAACGAAGAGAATCTGTCAGTCCAAGCTGGATTCCCATTGCTTTGTGCATCCAGTTATCTGCTGCAAATTTTGTTCCATAAGTAGCTTTTGCATTTGTATATGTGCTGTCATCTCCATAGTAAGTCCATGTAACAGTCTGGAGATTTGATCCAAGATCACCATAATTTCCTGTCAGATCAACTCTTAAGAATTCTCCATAAGATCCGCTTGCTTCTTTTACTTTCAGCCCTGCTTCCTCTGCTGTTGGTGCTGTCTTGAGTGCCTGATCTTTGATTCCGGACTCTGATCCATTATTCACTCGTGCAGAGAAACTGAAAGATCCATCCTCATTCTTTGTTGCTGTTTTCAGACCGTTTGTATTCTCTGTTACATTGGCAACCAGTCCTGTATAGCTTACCAGATTCTTTTCTGAATATCCTCCTGCAAGTTCACTTCCGTTTTCGATCACACGATAGCTTGCTTTCAGTGCATCCAGATCAGATGTTTTTACTTTCACCGGCACATATTTCAGTCCGAGTACATCATACTCTGTCATCTTTGTTGTTGCACCGGATTCTTCTGTGATCTCTCCTCTGTTAAATGTAATCTTGCTTCCGTCTGTCAGAACTGCAGTAGTTCCATCTGTCCAGTACTCTACTGCATACTCTTTTCCATTTTCCGCCTTGATTACTGCGTTGCACTGGAAAGAACCTCTGTGAAGTCCATGATTTACTGTAGCTCTTGTTACAGTATCGAATGCACCCTTGTCAGACTCTCCTTTTGAATCCTTTGCATCTGAAGAAGATGTATCTCCTGCTGCCTGCACATTTTCAGCAGCCCAGTACTCTGCCCAGCTAAGTCCTACATATGCGTAAGTATACTCACTCTCCTGTGATAAAGTATAAGTGAATTCGTAATCCTTTGCATAGCCTGTTGCCTTTACTGAGATCTTAAATCCATGTCCATTTTCTGCATCCTTAAATGGAGCCGCAGTCGTATCAATTGTTCCATCTTCTTTGATGATCTTCACTGCACGTTTTCCTGTTGCCGCATACTCTGTTCCGTCAACTGTTACGGATTTGATCTTCTTTACATAAGAAGTTACATCCTCTGCTGCATATCCTTCTGCCGCTACAAGTGCTGCACTTTCATTGTTAAATACAACTGGTACAGCTTCTTTTGTTAATTCAAAATCTGTCGTAAGATCCGCATATTTTCCGGATTTGTCAGATACTTTCAGAGTATATTTGCCTATCTCAGCGCCTTTTGTCTTATAGGTAAGTACCCCGTCTTTTACCTGAACATCCTCAAGACCTTCAACTGTATATTCTGCCTGATAATCACCAGGAAGTCCTTCTACAGTTAGATTTACTTTTCCACTTTCAACATCTGCATTCTCTGCTGCGACAGTCCCATTGAATTTAACCGGCACATACTGATCTGCACCAATCTCATAGATTCCATTATCTGTGTAATATGTGATTTTATTGATTGTCTGACCCATCATCTTTTCATAATCTTTTGAGTCCAGTGTGTTTCCATGAGATGTTGTCACAAATCCTGTACTCCATGCCAGTTTTGTCTTTTTCCAGATATTTTCAAGATGACGAAGTCCGTAGTTGTCTCCTTCTTTTGTGCTGATCACAACTCCATATACTGTATTAACTGTTTTTGGAAGTCCATTTACATCTAATTCATAATCTCCATACTTTGTGTCTGTTGTGAAATCAATTGATGCATCACTCAACTTCTGTGCAGTCGCACCTTTCACTTCACTAAAGCTGAGTGAACCATCTGCATTTACTGTTGCTTCCTTATAATAGGAAGGAGTCTCACTTAAAATATAGTAAGAATAGTTTGCGCTCTCGAATAACGCATCTTTTCCATTATATTCTGTTGTTGTCTCTTTTCCTTTCATATTCACTGTAATAGAAAGCTTGCTGTCATCTGTGATCTGTGTATAGTTTTTCAGTACAGATGCGTCACTGATCTTAACCGGATATGTAATACCTGTAATATCTGTTCCATCGCTGTTCACATGATAAGAACCAGCTGCAAGTGTTGATCTTGTTTTCGCTTTTGTAGCGGAGGATACACTGTCTGCTCCTGCTACCTGATCAGCTGCGTAAAATTCAGAATATGGAATATTCATCAACACATACGTTTCTTTCGCAACTTCTGCCTTTTTCAATGCCTTCACTGCTGTATTTAACTCATCTGCCGCTGTGTCCACTGCACTCTGGGATTCCTTTGCTTTCAGAGCCGCCTTCGCTGCATTTAATTTTGTCTGCATTGCACTCCAGCTGTCTGCTGTATAATCAGATTCTGTCAGTTTCTCAGCCGCTGCGATTGCTGACTCCAACTTTGCTGTGTCAATGGTAACTGTCTCCCCAGCTACCGGAGCTGACTGGATTGCTTCAAGTGCAGCTTTTTTAATTGCATCAGAAGTACGTGTTGCACCGGAAACTGTATCCCAGCTGTTAATTGTATCTTCTGTAGCAGCCTGTCCTTCAAGCTTTGTTTTAAATCCTTTTGATTTGGAATATGCTTTATTGAGATATTTTGCATTTCCTTCGTCATATCCTTCTTTCGGTGTGACTGTAATCTCAGAGAATTTTCCATCCTCTACTTTCAAGCTTACTTCTACATCATATTCTTCCCACTCATCGTCACTGTCATCTTCTGTTCTGGTTACATGAGCCGTCTTTGTATAAGTTCCATCCTTCGCAGTCTGACTTCCTGTTGCCGCAAAGATGGTTGACGGGCAAAGTCCTACTACCATAGACATTGCCACTGCCATGGACATTGCCTTTACTTTCATTTCTTTGTTTTTCATAGAAACCTCCTTTTTAACTAAAATAGTTACATACAGATCCTGCCTGTCGCAGTTCTGCTTTCCTGCTTCCGCATGGAATATATTATCAAGTTAGCTTTTGCTAACCTATAATCAAAAAGTATATATCTATACTGTCCTTACAGCTTCTTTCTTCACAACCGGTAAAATCTTTCCTGCGACAATTCCAATCACGAACCCTGTCACTGTTCCTGCCACAAGAAGAACCGGCAGATAATAAATCAGTTTCAGATTCTCCACCACTGCCATCGCAACAAGAATCTGTCCTATATTATGAAAGACGCCGCCAGTGATACTTACTCCTACAATGGAAATTCCATCCATCTTCTTTACAAGTACCATGGCAAGAAGGCTGACAACCGCCCCTGCCAGACTGTAAATGATCGACATTCCATTTCCAAAAAGAAATCCTGTCAGAAGCACACGCAGTACAGATACCGCCAGTACTTCCGGAATTTCCAGAAAATAAAGACCTGTTACAGTGACCAGATTAGCCACTCCAAGCTTCATCCCCGGCACTCCAAAATTAATTGGGATCAGGCTTTCCACATAACTAAAAATCATTGCCAGCGCAACAAGCATTGCCATGTTCGCAAGTTTTTTATTTCTATTCATACATTCTCCTTTACAGTCGAACAATTGATTTATTTAGAAATTGTATCCGGTAGATGTTCCTTTTCATTTTGAGAATCATCAGAATTCTCAACCTCTTCTATTTCCACAACCAGCTTGTGAGGCAGGCAGACAATTGTCTGTGTCCGGTTATTGATCTTTCCCTGCTCTTCGCAATATCCATCCGGACAGTCAGCCTCTTCCATGTAAGCTTTTCCATCCTCAATCCGGACACGGTTGTAAAAATCCCCTTCCTGCACTTCGATCACCTGATCTTCATCCAAAGAATATCTTCCGTAAACTTCTCCGTCCACCTTGATCACAACCTGTTTTTCCTGATTTTCTTTTTGTCCGCTTTCCTTTGCCTGTACATACTGCATCAGATTCATCACAAGAAACAGTACACATGCCGCAAAGAGGATTCCGCCTCCTAAAAACAGATCTTTTTTCTTCATCTATTACACTCCTGCCCAGATCATAATTACAAGTAACAGAATTGCCCGAAGAATCGTAAACCAGAATTCATTTCCCTTCAGACCTTTGATTCCTGTATGGATATGCTTCTTTGGACAAGTATCAATACATTTCTGGCATTGGAAACAATCTCCCTCGACTTTGAGTGATCCGTCTTCCGGGAGTCCGATCCCGGATGGACATTTCTTCGTGCATCCGCTGCAGCCTTTGATGCAATTTTCTCTGTCGCGGTGCAATGCAAAGAACGGAAGCACCGGAAGTAATGAGAATACTGCTCCCATCGGACACAGATTCCGACAGAAAAATCTTTCTTCCAGACACATCCCCACAATAATAAGAAGTAGTAATATCACTCCCGGCAAATATCCCTGCAAGTGAAGATTTCCTGCATGCAGCATAGAAAAAACATCCCACGGGCTTGTCCCTTTTGCCTTTCCGTATACTCCCGCAAAACAAAGTACTGCGATTACGGTCAACACCAGATATTTCAAATAGCTTAACTTCTCTGTGATCTTTTCTGAAAGCAGCACCGGCTTTTTCTTTCTCTTCTTAAAACACCAAAGATAAAATGCATGAATTCCATCTCCCAGACTTCCGAATGCACACGCGAATCCACAAAAGAATCTTCCGAAAAGAATCGTATACGCGCAGAGAACTATAAGCACCGTTACAAAAGAGGTCATCCCGATTGCCTCGCCTGCTCCTATCTGTGTGAAAATGTATTTTACACCGGCAAATGCCGCTGTATACACAGATGGCAGAAACAGAAAATAGAAAATCTGAATCAAGGCACGAAGCCAAGTATGCAATTTTTTAATTTCTTTTGCTTTTAAATTATGTATATTCAACTTCTTCAAACTACTTTACCGCCTGTTCTAATGCCTGTTCTGATGCATTTTTAATTCCTGTCGAACTGAACGTTGCTCCACTTATCGTATCAACTTCTGCGCTCTGCGCCTCTATGATCTTCGGAATGATATCTTCCGCCATCGCAAGATATGCACCGTCTTCCTTCTCAGCGGAGGTCACTTCTACCGCTTCGATCTTTCCATCTTTTACAGTAACTTCTACCGCAACCGTTCCGCCAAATCCATCCGCTTCTCCGGTATAGGTTCCATCCTTGTATCCTGCTCCATCTCCTGAATCACTCCCTGACTCAGAATCACTGCCGGCACCAGATGACTGTACCTCCAACTGTGCATTCAGTTTTGCGATTTCCTCATCCTTCGCACGGACATCTAACACTTCGTTATATCCGAAAAGGACACCGACGATTGCCAGCAGACTAAACAGTCTTACGATAAACTCTTTCATCCTACTGCGCCTCCGTCTCTTCTGGTCTTAAAGCCATTTCCAGTGCCTTTTTGCATCCGTCAATAATCGCATTCGAAGAACAGGTTGCTCTGGATACCGTATCAATTTCTTCCGGCATTCCTTTGGTAATAATCTGGGAAACGACACCTTTTTTGCTTGAAGTTCCATTTGCCGCCTTCTTGATATAGCTGTCATTCGCTGCATCCCCATCTCCTGACACGTCAGTAATGGATACAATTTTGTCATTTCGTATTGTCACCTTCATAGAAAGCTGATACTCTGTAAAATCTTCATCCTCATCCGGTTTACACGGTACACTCACTTCATAAGTTCCATCGATGTATTTTGTCTTCACTTCTTCCTCTTGATCTGACTTCTTTTTCTCAAGCTGTGCAACTGCAAGGTTCAGATTTTCCACAGCTTTATCAACCGTCTGCTGTTCCACTGTTTCATTCGCAGCTGTTTCCAACAGCTCTTTTGCATCATTCAGTCGGAGACTCAGAACCGCCCAGCTACTCTGCGTATACTCCTCCATCACAAGTGCTTCTGCTGACTTAACTGCATTTTCCAGTTCCGTTGTATCTGCTTTCTCTTCAATGGATTCTCCATTCGTTACTTTCTCCGCCTGTTTCAAAGCATTCTTTATTGCTCCGAGAAGTCCCTTTGAACTGTAAGTTGCACCAGATACAGTATCTACATCTGTATTCTGATTTTTAAGCACATTTTTCACTACATCCATTGCGCGGTTGAAAAATGCTTCATCATCTGATGTCTCTGTGACTAAAATTGCTTTGATCGTATGCTCCTGGATCACCACAGCTACCGATACATCTCCACTGTATCCTTCCGCTGTTCCATAATAGATTCCTTCTTTGTATGGAACTGTTCCGGTTGTGGATGTACTCTGATTCTGACTGGAAGAACTGTTCGAGCCATTCGTTTCAGATGAATCCGAAGTTGCTCCATTTCCACTCACTGCCGCCTGACTTAATGCATCTCTTACTGCCTGGATGATTCCAACCGAACTGTACGTTGCTCCAGACACGGTATCTACATTGGTGCTCTGACTACTGATGATCGCATTGATCAGTGCAGAGGCTTTGGAAATGTATTCGCTTCCATCTTGATTCTCCATAATCTGGATGTCTGTGATCTTTCCGCCACTGATCTCAACCTTTACTTTCAGTGTTCCGCCAAATCCAGTCCCTGTTCCGTAATAAGTTCCGTCCTTATATGCTGCCGGGTCTTCCACTGTTGCGACAGAAGTAGAACTTCCTGCTGCCGCGCCGCCACCAGACTGTGACTGTCCTGTTGTTCCGCTGTCTTTTTCTCCTGTCAGTGCATTCTTCACCGCACTGATGATTCCCCTGGAACTATAGGTTGCCCCTGAAACAGTATCGACTTCCAATGTCTGTCCTTCGATGATCTTATCGATCACCGCCTGTGCACGTTTGAAAAATGCTGCATCATCCGAAGAACTCAGAATATCGATTGCAACGATCTGTTTGTCTTTGATTTGAACCGCAACCGTGATCTCTCCTGCATAACCTGTTCCAGTTCCCTTATAAACACCATCTGTCAGATCAAAAGAACCTTTTGTCACCTGTACCTGCTCTTCCTCTGCTTTTTCCGTTTCATCCTTCACAGTTTCTGACTGCTCCTGCGCTGCATAAACCGGTGGCTGATATCCACTCAGGGTGCCTGCTACACAAGATGCCACAACTGCTACCGAAAGTACCGGTGCAAATGGTTTCAGCTTCTTTCCTGTTTCTTTTAAATCCATTTTTCCTCCAAAATCTACTCTGTCTTACACTTTTCTATCGAATGATCTCAACTGTTCTCTCCGTTGAAAAATCATTTTCCAGCCCTTCTGTTACATATAGCGTCCCATCGTCACTCATAAGGATTGCATCAAAATCATCCTTATGTTCTCTCCAGAACTCTGCCGCTTTCTCTTCTCCCATAATAAAAAGTGAAGTAGACAGTCCATCTGCCAGTGTTCCGTCCGTACTTACAATTGTTACAGAGACAAGTCCGCTTTCTGCCGGGTATCCGGTCTTTGGGTCAATGATGTGATGATACGTCACACCATCCTGTTCAAAATACCGTTCGTATCCCCCCGAAGTGATAACAGCCTTGTCCTGAACGCTCAGAATTCCCAGATAATCCTCTGTATCATCCGGGCTCTGCACTGCAATCTTCCATTTCGTTCCATCCGTCTTTGTTCCGAGTGCCTGCACATTTCCGCCAAGATTCACTAATCCACTTGTGATTCCATTGTCTTTGTAAATGTCCATAATTCTGGATGAGGTATATCCTTTTGCAATTCCTCCGAGATCGATTTTCATTCCTTCTACACCGAAAGATATCTTTCTCGTTTCTTTGTCATAAGAAATATTTCCCGCATCAGTGAGTGGAAGAAGTTGATCCAATGTCTCCTGTGACGGAACCTGGAAGTTCTGTGTTGGGAATCCCCATGCTTCCATCACCGGATAAATCGCAATATCAAACGCCCCATCTGTCTCCTGATAAAGTTCCAATGCGCGTTCCGTCAGATAACCTGCATCTTCGGAAAGCTCTCCACTTCCATCTACATTCAGTTTTGCGATCTCGCTGTCTGCATCTCCTGTAGATAAAAGTGCGTCCAGACGCTCAATCTCTGCCTGTGCCGCATCAACGGCTGCCTCTGCATTTTCTCCATATGCAGTCACTGTCATATAGGTATCCATTGCAAAAACATCTCTGGATGCTTCTTGAATATCCTCCGACTGATTCTGTGCACTTTCTGACGATGTTTCGGATTTATCTGCTGTCTTACTGTCTGTCTTCTGTCCGCATCCGACCAACAGGGCCGATGCATAAAGACAGACTGCAAGTAAACATTTTATATTTTTTAATTTCATGTAATCGCTCCTGGTTATACTTTTCTAACTTGTGTTAGTTAAACTAACTCCGTAAGTATACAGGATGTCTATTATCCAGTCAATTGGATTTTTATTATTTGAGAACTTTTCTCATTTATCTGTTTTAAACTTATATTTTTTCTCATGAACAAAGAATGTGCCTCGGCACATTCTTGCGCCTGCGGCGTTGCTAAGCGCCAGTGGCGCTTGTTTAGC
>OLRS01001168.1_pt1 | contig 27147 bp, 16 predicted proteins | sample 1673171 | NCBI WGS metagenome assembly OLRS01 (sample SAMEA3136762, study PRJEB25190) | human gut metagenome | biome: human gut; feature: human-associated habitat; material: faeces | place: Austria | collected 2013
CGCTAAAAGTTTATTCTTCAATCGGTTAAGTCAAACCGATAAAAATCTAAAATAATATTTTAATAGAATAAGAGGCTGTTTTTAATTAATTTTCTCTATATTCGCACTAAAATTAGAGAAAATTAAAAGCAAAGGTGGCAGCTGGAACTTCTCATACAACTATAAGTATTAAGCTCAATGAGCAAGGGTTTCATGATATTTTCAATAAATATTATGTAACTCTATGCTTATTTGCCAATCAATATACAGAAAATCAAGAAACTTCAGCAGATATTGTACAAGATTCATTTGCCAAACTATGGCAAATAAGAGAAGATTTTTTTTATCTGCACCAAGTAAAAGCATTTTTATATACAGCTGTACGCAATAAAGCACTCAACGAACTGGAGCATTCAAAAGTAGTATATGAATACGCTCAAAATGTCATCGAAAAGAAAAAGGATTCCTTTTTTCACGATACAATCGTTGAAGAGGAAACTTATCGTATCGTTTCTGAAGCCATAGATAAATTACCCGACCAAATGAAAGCCATTATGCAACTAGCTCTGGAAGGGAAAAAAAATGCAGAAATAGCAGACAGACTAAACATATCTACAGAAACAGTCCATACATTAAAGAAAATAGCCTACAAGAAACTCAGAGAGAACTTGAAAGACTACTATTACTTCCTCTTGTTCTTTATATAAAAAGACATTAATTTGTTTTTTTTCAAAAAAGTCGTTTTATTATTCACCCAATTTTCAAACAGACTTGTTTTATTATAAAAGAGATAAAAAACAGGTCAAAATATGATAAAACAAGATTTCTATATAGCCAACCTCATAGCAAGGTATCTGTCGGAAGAAATAACCCCGGAAGAAACAATAAAACTAACTACTTGGAGAGAAGAATCTACAGCGCACGAGATTTTATTCAAGAAAATTTGTGATGAAGAAAACCAAAAGCAGCATTTCCGGCAAAAAACGGCATTCAATCCTTCATTCGGATGGAAAGAAGTGGAAAAACGAATCAAAAGAAATAATAACAGAAGCAGATATATCAAAATAGTAAGTTATGCCGCAATCATTCTGTTACCTGTCCTTTTTGTAAGTATTTCCATGAAATTCACCTCGCCCGTTTCTCTTTCGGACAAACAGTTCATTGCACAATCCATTCTACCTGGGGAATCCAAAGCTATTCTGACATTGGAGAACGGCCAGACAATCCATATAAATAAAGAAACAGAGAGTCTGCTTGAGAAAATAGACGGAGCCCGAGTCCACATGGACTCTACAATGCTGAATTACCAAGTAACATCAAAAACAGCTAAAAAAAACAAGCCTGTATATAATAAAGTGGAAACTCCACGAGGTGGAGAATATGCTCTATTGTTAAGTGATGGAACAAAAGTGCATCTGAACGCAATGACCAGTCTTCGCTTTCCTGTGACATTTGATAACGGTCCGCGCAAAGTGGAACTGGAAGGCGAGGCCTATTTTGAAGTCTGCAAAACAGGGCAACCATTTATAGTATGCACTCAAGGCATGCAAGTAGAAGTGTTGGGAACCACATTCAACATCTCTGCCTATCCACAGGAAGAGTATCAGACAACTTTGGTAAACGGTTCTGTCAAAGTAAATACAGAAACAGGAGAAAGCTGTATTTTAAAGCCCTCCCAGCAAGCTACCATCAGCCTTGGAAACAGCAGCATACAGATACGCATGGTAGATGCCGGATTTTATACCTCATGGATAAAAGGAAAAATTCATTTCAAAGACCAGCGATTGGAAGATATCATGAAAATACTATCACGCTGGTATGACATGGAAGTAATTTTTGCCAATGAGAAAATAAAAGACCTACGCTTCGGATGCAATGTAGATCGGTATTCGGAAATCACTCCATTTGTACGTTTGTTGGAAGAGACTCAAAAAGTACACGTAAAAGTCAATAACAAAACAATCACATTCTATAACTAATAAAAATGATGTATTATGGACAAAAAACACAACTACACCAATCACGGTAAAAGTAGTAAACGTTTGTGGATTACGTTCCTATTTTTCTGTATCATTACCACAGGTTTTATGCAGGCTGCCAACAAAGTGTTTGCACAAGCCACTGTCACAGCCTCATTCAAGAATGCCACGTTGAGTGAAATTCTTTGGGAAATCCAAAGACAAACCGACTTTACTTTTGTATACAGCACCAATGATGTAAAACAAATAAAAGTCCAAAACCTAAATGTAAATAACGAAAAAATAGCCAATGTGCTTGATAAATGTCTTATGAATAGCGGTTTGACCTATTCAGTTCACAACGGCGTTATTGCTATCAAGCAAATTGAAGAAAAAGAGTCTGCTGTTCCTCAACAGAAAACAACATTAACCGGTACAGTACTGGATGAGACGGGAGAACCTATTATTGGAGCGAATATCTTAGTCAAAGGTACTACGAATGGAACTACTACAGATTTGGACGGGCACTTCTCATTAGATGTAGACCGTATACCTGCCACTTTGATTATCTCCTATATAGGTTATGCCAAGCAGGAAATTAAAGCCACTGCCGGAAAGATACTGAAAGTAGTCATGGCTCCTGATAATAATATTATGGAAGAAGTGGTTGTTACCGGTTATGGTACTTTCAAGAAATCGGCATACGCAGGTTCTGCTTCTACTGTGAAGACAGGAGAATTAAAAGATTTACCCATAGTTTCATTCTCCAGTTTGCTAGAAGGTAATGCTCCCGGAGTACAAGTCACTTCCAGTTCAGGTCAGCCTGGTGCCTCCACTTCTATCCGTATTCGTGGTATGGGTTCTTTCAATGCAAGCAATTCTCCACTATACGTAATCGATGGTGTTCCCGTCCAATCCGGTTCTGTTGCTGCTACCAGCTCCGACTCCGGATTTGACATAATGTCTACATTAAACAACTCGGATATTGAAAATATTACAGTAATAAAAGATGCTGCAGCAGCCTCCCTTTATGGTTCACGTGCTGCAAATGGAGTTATTTTAATCTCCACCAAGAAAGGAAAAAGCGGAAAAGCACAAATTTCATTAAAAGCAGACTGGGGTAGCAATGATTTCGCAATGGATTATCGCCCAGTTATGGGGGGAGAAGAACGACGTGAATATATTTACAATGGATTGATATTATATCAACAACGTAAACTAGCTGATAAAAATCCTAATATATCAGAGGAAGAGCTAATGTCACAAAGTAAAACTTATGCAGATGGGCAAATCGATAAATATGCTCCAATTCCATGGTGTGGTTTCACAGACTGGAATAAAGAGCTTTTCCAAAAGGGACATCATTCTACCTATGAAGCATCACTAGCCGGTGGCAGCGATAAATTTAAATATTACTCTTCTTTATCATATATAAAGCAGAACGGTATTGTACAAGGTTCCGGTTTGGAACGTGTAACAGGGCGTTTGAACGCAGATTTCAGTGCAACAGACAAATTGACTGTAGGCGCCAAGATACTTTTCTCAAATGTAAATCAGAGTGTTTATGACGAAGGATTCACTTATACATCTCCTTTCTATTCCTCACGTAATTGGGCTACTCCTTCAGATCCGGTCTACAATGAAGATGGCAGTTGGAATCGTAAATTTATTCGTAAAGCCAATGACCGCAACCCCAAATTATCAGCTGAATACGATTATAAACATGAAAAAATGCTACGCGCATTCAATACGCTTTATGCCGAATACGAAATCATAAAAAATCTGAAATTCAAAACAACATTCAGTTATGATTACACTACTGTAAAAGGTGAGAAATGGTATGACCCACGTACTTCCAACGGTGAAGATGAAAATGGAGAAGTAGTAAAACGCATAAGAGAATATAAAAAAATGGTATGGAGTAACACCTTAAACTATTTAACTACTTTCAACAACATTCATCATTTGGACTTTCTTGCCGGATATGAAATTGATGATACCTACAATGACTATTTATCAGGGGAAGCTTACAATTTTACAACTCCCGATAAACATGCCATTAGTAATGGAATGAAAACAGTATCTGTAGGGGGAAGTGATTCAAGGTACAGACTGGTATCCTATTTAAGCCGTTTGAATTACGATTACAAAAATAAATATTATCTAGGAGCTAGTTTTCGTGTTGATGGCAGTTCACGTTTGCACCGTGACAATCGTTGGGGAACATTTTGGTCTGTATCCGGAGCATGGCGTACTATTGAAGAAGAATTTATGCAACCTGTAAAAGATTGGTTGACAGACTTGCGTATAAGAGCATCATACGGTGTAAACGGTACTCTTCCTTCTGATTATTTCGGCTATATGGGATTAAGCTCCATTAGTGGTGGTTACTTGGAGCAACCCGGTATTCAAATGTCCCAAATTGCAAATCCTAATCTGAAATGGGAAACCAATTATAATATGAATATTGGCTTGGATTTTGGTTTTTGGGATCGTCTGAACTTCACGATTGAATATTATACCCGTACAACTAAAAATTTATTAATGGACTGTCCTGTATCCATGACAACAGGATTTAGTAGTTATTTAATGAATATAGGTGAAGTGAAAAATAAAGGTATTGAATTAACTATTAATTCCACTAATATTAAAATAAAAGACTTTAGCTGGAATACAACTTTCAATTTAGGTCATAACTCCAATAAAGTTGTAAAATTAGATGGCGAACAGACACAAATTGTCAGTGGAACCCAAATACACAAAGTAGGAAGTTCTTATCGTACATTCTATGTACAAGAATTTGCGGGCATCAATCCTGAAACAGGAAATCCTCTATTCTATACCAATGAATTGGATGAGAACGGAAATTATATAAAAGAAATTACCGAGAACTCTAAAAATGCACAATTCATTCCTTATAAACATGCAGAACCAACTGTTAACGGAGGTATCTCTAATTCATTGCGTTATAAATGGCTTGATTTAAATTTCTTATTCTCCTATCAATTCGGAGGATATTCTTATGATACTTGGGCACAAAAGACAGAACATGGCGGTTACGATTCCTATGCAAACATTCCGACTTATTATCGTGATAGCTGGAAAAAGCCAGGTGATCAAACCAATATAGAAGTATATATGCCGGGTAAATCATCTTCTGTATCAATGCATAAAATAACAAGTAGCCGCCGTATCCACAGTACTGATTATTTCCGCTTAAAAAATATCACATTCGGCATTACGTTACCTAAAGAATGGACAAATAAAATCAATATAGGAAATGTTCGTTTTTATGCATCAGCAAGCAATTTATGGACATGGGCGGCCTATGACAATTATGATCCTGAAGCTGTTAGTGCCGGTAGTGCAACTCAAACCACACCGCCTTTAAAAACCGTTACTTTTGGTCTCAACATCAATTTTTAACCACTAAAAAACAACAATATGAGAACATTACATAATTTTTTATCAATAGTCTTATCCATCGGATTGTTTACTTCATGTGGAAACGATTGGTTGGATTTAGAACCGTCCACACAAATTCCAACAGAAACGAGTATCAAATCTCTCTCCGACATTGATTATTCACTAAACGCCATTTATGCGACAATGCGTAATGCCTATGCGTATTCCGGGCGTTTAATCTACTACGGAGATGTAACAGGAGATGACATGCAAGCTGTACAATCAACTTGTAGAACAGCTCACTATTACCAAATGGATTGGTTACCTGCAAATGGACCAAGTACACACTGGTCATATCTTTATTCCATCATTCAAAACTGTAATGTAATTTTAGACGGCATTGACAATATCGAAATTCTTCCAAACGATGAAGATGAGCATATCTTCCGCAATGATTTGGAAGGACAAGCATTAGCAATACGTGGTCTGGCCCTTTTTGACCTTACGCGCTTCTTCGGATATACTTATTTAAAAGATAACGGAGCCTCTTTAGGAGTACCTATCATCACTTCAGCATCAGCCACTGCCGACAGTAAGCCTTCACGTAACACTGTAGCTGAATGTTATGATCAAATAATCAAAGACTTAAAGAATGCGGCTAGTTTAATGATACCCACATATTCATGGTCAGGTACTAGTTTGAATCAAAAAGATTTATCCTTAAATAAGAAAGGTAAAATCAGTAAATGGGGCACATTAACTTTGTTAAGTCGGGCATATCTGTATATGGGGAAGAACAGTGAAGCTTTACAAGCTGCAGAAGAAGCAATAAAAGGATCGGAAGCCAATAAATACCAATTATGGAATACCGAAGAATATCCCACTGTATGGGGTACGGAAGCCTCCGAAGCAAATCCGGGAGAAATTCTCTTCGAAATAGTCAATACTACTACCGAAAGCCCCGGCAATGAAAGTATGGGATATCTAACTTCTCCAAAAGGATATCAAGATATGTGCATTACAGTCAGTTTTTATCACCATCTGTTAGAAACGCCTAATGATGTACGCATTAAGTTATTAGTTAATCAAGACAAAAAAGTAATGTATTTGAATAAGTATCAACCACAACCTGGAGAAAATATTATGGATGCCAATATTCCTATAGTACGTCTTTCCGAAACTTACTTAAATGCAGCCGAAGCAGCCGTGAAAAACGGAGATGCAACAAAAGCTGCAAAATACCTGAAAGCCATCGCACTCCGAGGAAATCCGGACTATACGATGCCCGCAAAGGTTACCCTTGATGATGTTCTAGAAGAACGCAGGAAAGAACTCATTGGTGAAGGGCACCGCATGTTTGACTTATTACGTAATAACTTACGAGTAACTCGTATTAACGAAACAGACGATATGATGAAAGAGGTAGTGCATTTCGCTGACGAAAAAACATCTATGGATTTCGACAGAAACTATTATCGTACAATATTACCTATTCCTCAAAAAGAAATTAATGCTAATTCTAATATTGTACAAACACCAGAATATCTGAAATAATAGTCAACATAAATTGATAAAATCCAAATCAATAAATCCTTCTCTTTAAGTTAGGGAGTATTATCACTCCCTAACTTAAAGAGAAATTAACTATATAAAATACATAAAGATATGAGAAAATCCTTATTATTATTCATCTTTGCTTCATGTTTATTTAATAGTTGTGATGACACCTTTACCAATGACATAATAACCACCCACCCCAATAATCCACCAAGTAATCGTTCTGCTTTTGATAATTACTTTGATTGGGACCGTATAAATGACATTGAAACTATAAACCCATTTACACATACCATAACTACCATGGGAATTCCATGGAAAAAAGGTAGCAGCAATAATCTAGGAATTCCTTCAACATGGTTAGACGAGAATGCTTCTGATCCAATATATGCAAATCGATATTATTCTAGAGAAAATGGCTGGGAACTCATTTATAGCAATATAACCGAAAGTACTCCTACAAAATATTTTGCTTTATACCACAAATATACAGGATTACTCCGTTTTTTCTTTTATGAAATAGCTTCATCAGCAGGCTTAGGTAGTTCAGAGGCCTTTTGGGGAATCCGTACAGACAAAACTACCAGTCTATTCAACTTTATGGAAGAAATTTCTATACCCATAAATCGTTCAGAAAAATCTTCATATATAGCAAGTACAGAAGGTACATTTTTAGGAAACGAGTTTGTTAGCTCTGGATATAAAGCAAACAATTGGTATGGATTAGAAATAGAGTGTGCTTATGATCCTAGTCTTAATACACAAAGCTTAGCTAATTTCGAAATTAGAGGTTGGGCTGTTAATAAAATAAAAACTACAGGTATGGCTCAAACAAGTGGAGATATCACAGGTACTATCGTAATGAACACCACTAATATTTCTAACTTCAATTTCAATCTTGCCAATACATTCAATAATTCAAAAACTTCTATTGCAGTTAATCAAGAAGGGTTTATTAATACAGTCAGTAAAGAAATTGAAAACGGAATAACTAAGAAAGATTCTTTTTGGAAAAGTATTGGAAACAGTATTAAAGGTGCAACTGTTAGTGGCATTAAAAACGGGTTAAAAGCATTAGTTACGTCAGGAGGCTCTGCAGCTGTAAGTGCTTTAAAAGGTCTAGCAGGTTCCATTATTGGCATCAACAAAAGTAAGCCTTCAATTGAACAAATTGATCTAAAAATCAATACAAATACACAAATGCAATTTGAAAGTGAACAAACAACAACTGGTTGGGGAAGTATTTCGTCATTTCCAGTAGCAGGAACCACAAACAACAATAATGATGTACCCATTTATAACTTTCCCCTTGGTGTGTGGAATCTAAAAAAATCTCCTCAAATAATCAGAAATGTCGAAGGAGAAATCGGAATGTATTATGATGCCGGATATTTTACTTATGAATATGAAGTAGGAGATTACGAAATTCTTGTTAATCCTGTTGTTTCTCAAGAATATAGGGTGTATTCCAAAGCTAATTTACTTTTCAAATCAAACAGTTATGCATCTGCCCCTCCTTTTGGCTATATAAATGAAATGAAGTATTATGGGGGAGGTTCCAGCTTTAGCACTGATATTCTAGAAGGGGATTCCAGTGATAAACATTTTCATGCACATTACCCAATAAAAAAGGATGATTTACTTATCCATCTTTATGTAGAACTAATAAATAAAAATAATCCAGATATAAAATTCAGCTTCTCAAAATATTTTGCAACTGGAGATATTATAGAAGGAACAAGCAATATAGAAGAAATAGATGATAGAGAAGGCCCCATTACTGAACATTATTAATAGATGTCCTATAATAAATTTATAATTTTAATATTAAATCAAATCGATGACAAGCAAGACTAATTTTATCAACTACTTTCTTCTTGCATTTACCCTCGCATTCATCAGTTCCGACCTTACTGCCGGAACTCTTGATTTCAAAGACAAAAAGAAAGACAAAGAGAAAAAAGAAGAGTTAACAGCCGATGGTCCATACGTACTGTATCAGCCTGACGGCCAAACCAGAGTAATCAATGTAGATAAGAAAGGGAATATCATTGATACCACTTATACCACATTACCTCAAAACTTTACCCTGCATGTGACAGACCACAAAGGCAGGTTTCCATTTGATGTAAAACTACACCCGGTAAAACGTCCCGGATGGAATTATCCTCAGGCAGACAAAGTTTTTGTCATGTCCGACCCTCATGGAAGGCTGGACTGTGTAATCAGCCTGTTACAAGGCAACCATATCATTGATAAAGACTACAAATGGAGCTTCGGGAAAAACCATCTGATGATTATCGGTGATATTTTTGACAGAGGAAAAGATGTACCGCAAATCTTCTGGCTATTCTACAAACTGGAAGAGGAAGCAGCCAAAGCCGGAGGACACGTATCGTTCATGCTGGGAAATCATGAACCGATGGTACTGGCCAATGACCTCCGATACACCAAAGAAAAATATAAAATATTGGCTGAAAAACTAAAAATGAAGTACCCCCGGCTATTCGGTCCTGATACCGAACTGGGCAGATGGTTGGGAACCCGTAACACCATGCAAATGATAGGTAACGACCTATATGTGCATGCCGGACTAGGCAAAGACTTCTATGACAAGAACTTGAGCATCCCCACTGTCAATGAAGAAATGAGCAAAGGACTATTTATGACGAAAAAAGAACGTAAAGCGCTTTCTCCACTCACAGCCTTCCTGTATGGAAACAGCGGGCCCATCTGGTATCGCGGACTGGTACGCACCGATGTCAAATACAATCCGCTGGTAAAAGACTCCCTAGAAATGCTTATGGACCGTTATAAGGCAAAACACATTATTGTGGGACATACCATTTTCAAAGATATTTCCACTTTCTATAACGGAAAGGTTATCGGAGTAAATGTAGACAATAAAGAAAACCGGGAAAAAAAGCGCGGACGTGCCATGCTGATTGAAAATAATCAGTATTTTGTCGTTGGTGACAAAGGTATACAAAGACAATTAGAATAAAGACAATACACCAAATCCTACCGGTGGTTTTCCAAACTCTCCTGACAACTTTCCTATTTGTCAAGAGAGTTTTTCTTTTCCTTTTTTGCTAGTTTCCTCCTTTTATTTTATACCTTTGTTCCTCATAATAACTAACCTTATAAAACGAAATGAAATCTATCCGAGAACTATACCGCATCGGCACCGGTCCGTCCAGCAGTCATACTATGGGACCGCGCAAGGCTGCTGAAATCTTCTTAGGAAAACATCCCGAAGCCAAAGCTTTTCAAGTTACTCTTTATGGAAGCCTCGCCGCTACCGGTAAAGGACACATGACCGATGTAGCCATTTTAGATACATTGCAACCGCATGCGCCTACAGAAATTATCTGGAAAGCCCATGTCTTCTATCCGTTTCATCCCAATGGGATGACTTTCAAATCTTTGAATGAAAAAGGAAAAGTGACAGATGAATGGACTGTTTTCAGTGTAGGCGGAGGTGCTCTAGCCGAAGAAGGGCACGACAAAGGCTCAACTCCGGAAATCTATGATATGAACCGTATGAGTGAAATCCTCTACTGGTGTGAACGTACCGGGCGCAATTACTGGGAATACGTCCAGCAATGTGAAGACAAAGACATTTGGGACTATCTGGCAGAAGTATGGAAAACCATGAGAGAAGCCATTGAGCGTGGTTTGGATCAAGAAGGCGTATTACCCGGCCCACTTAATCTGCGCAGAAAAGCCTCCACCTATTATATTAAGGCAAAAGGTTATAAGGACAATCTGCGTTCCCGCGGGTTAGTCTTCTCATACGCTCTGGCAGTCAGTGAAGAAAACGCCTCAGGTGGCAAAATCGTCACAGCCCCTACTTGCGGATCATGCGGAGTGGTTCCGGCTGTACTTTATCACTTGCAAAAAAGCCGTGACTTCAGCGATATGCGGATTTTAAGAGCACTGGCTACTGCCGGATTGATAGGAAATATAGTAAAACACAACGCCTCCATTTCCGGAGCCGAAGCCGGTTGCCAGGCAGAAGTAGGAGTGGCCTGTTCAATGGCATCCGCCGCTGCCAGCCAATTATTCGGAGGTAGCCCGGCCCAGATAGAGTATGCAGCCGAAATGGGCTTGGAGCATCACTTGGGAATGACTTGCGATCCGGTATGCGGATTGGTACAAATCCCTTGTATCGAAAGAAATGCCTATGCGGCAGCCCGAGCTCTTGACGCCAATATCTATTCTGCCTTTACAGACGGTAATCACCGTGTATCCTTTGACAAAGTGGTGGAAGTAATGAAACAGACCGGCCATGATCTTCCTTCCTTATATAAAGAAACCAGCGAAGGTGGTCTGGCAAAGGATTACGAGCCGATGGATTAATAACAGGGAAAAGACCGAGAACTGTATTTATAATACATAAAAGGGTGAATCAGAACTCGTTGCGACCATCATTTTCAATGCTGATAATAAAAAGATAGTTCAATTTGTTCCTGATACACCCTCTTATGGCATCATTACTATAATGAGAGATAGTTCCCCTATTACAGAAAAAATCTTTTTTAATCGCTCAACTTCAAGAATCCTCCAAACTGATCAAAGTCTACTTCCAATCCATTTTCCAATGTCAGTTCATATCCCTTGCGGTTACGTTCTATCTTCACCGTTTTATGCCCGTTATAATTAGCCTTCATATATTTAGAAATAGCCTGAGGGATAAAAGTAGAAGGAACCGCCTTGTTCTTGCAATCTATCTCAAGCCACTCTCCCTTTGAATTGAACTCCAATTCAATGCCATCGGCCAATTTTACATCATAGGAAGTGCTCTGAAACAAGTCCTTTTCAATCTTGATATACGCAACTTTAGTCTGAGAGAAATGTTTGCCAATCATTTCACGTGCGGCAACAGGAAGCTTATTCACATCGCGGGTCACGACATCGCCCGCCATGGCGAACTGAAGAGAGCATACCAGCATAGCCATTAAAAATAAAATCTTTCTCATAATCTAATTTATTCTTTAGTTAGTTAATGCCATACCAACAACTAACCGCCTAAAAAGATTATGACGCGAAAAATTATTCCTGTATTTTAGATTTAATTAAGGCTGTCTCCCAACATAGGAGGAAGCTCCTCCATATCCTCATTTTTAGATATGCTCATTTTTCCTTCAGGAGTAATAGTGATAGAGAAAGGAATATACAAATCTGTCTGAGGATAACTCACACTGGCAGCCAATATGATATTTTTTCCCTCACGGGTCTTCTCTTCATCAAATACCACGCCCTCCAATATAAAATGACGGAGATGATCAGCACTTACGAATCCTGAGAAACTTTGCTTGGTAAAAGTTTTGGCAAAGACCCGACTCCCATTTTCACGGGAAATTCTAACGACGATACGATTATCGGCAAAAATCCCCAAATCACTTTTGACTGAAGGCAGGGAATCACTGGGAGCACGCTCTATAAACAAATTATATTTTTTTCCGCCACTGACAATATGCTGGTCAATACGTGAAACCTGCATACGCTGCAAACCTGTCACATGATCCACACTGTCTATCTGGAACATCAATTGTTCTGCATCAACGGAAGTCTCTTTCTTACCTCCGCAAGCGGCCATTACAACCAGTAAAACGACAAATAAAAAATATATCTGTTTCATCTAAATCTCGATTTCTAGGTGACAAAGTAACAAAAAGTAACGGACACTCACAAGAAAACCTCTATAAAAAGCGAAAACCGGGCAATATCACATTGGCCGGCCTTCAGAGAAAACTAAAAACTAAACTAAATTATTTATTAAATTAGACTAAACCCAAAAGAAAAGGTTTAATCTCACTTAGAAAAAAAATATTCTTTCTTTGAAAGGCATTCCTACTACAACGCCTTCCAAAAATCCATAAAATTCTTATAAAGCCCATAGCAGACCAACTGATCTTCTTCTTCCAACTCATAATTTTCCTCAAAATGATTCTCCACCTGATGCTCCAATATCGAGATACCCAAACCATTCAGCACTTGCTTCCCTTTTATCAATGCAATGATTTTCATATTGAATTCCGTTTCTAATGACAGATCACTCACCTTATAGCCTACAAAACAAGAAGGAAGTTTGAACTTCATCACATAATGTTCCTCGTCAATCTGAAAAGACTCCACATTGACGTGTAAATCCAATAACCGGACCAAACTGCGTGCCGCTTCTTTCTCCGGCGTCAGAATACTATCTAAATTAAAAGCCTCAAGCACGGTCTTATGCACATCATCTACCGCACGGGCATAGATATGTTTCACTCCTTTCTTTTTCAGCAGTGCCACCACACGCACAGAAGCACCAAAATTCTCGCCGATAGCAACAATAACCACATCCACATCTTTCAGTGGCAGCACACTGAGCGATTGTTCGTCCGTAGCATCAATAATAAAAGAAGTCGCGATTTTGTCCTTCAACACATCCACACGATGCTCGTTTGTATCCACTCCTATCACCTCATGTCCCAATACGGAAAGCTCTTCGGCCAACACACCGCCGTAATTTCCTAAACCAATAATAATGTATTTCATAACTAGTTGATTATGATGTTATCACTCGGATATTTATATTTCGTTATTTTTTTCTGTTTAATAAGGCTGGATATCAAAGTAAGCACCCCTACTCGTCCGATAAACATCAGAACAATGACAATCAGTTTGCTGTCACTTCCCAAAGTAGGTGTCAGATCCAGGCTTGAACCTACCGTACTGAGTGCCGAAGTACACTCAAAAACCAACGCCATCACTGAAGCCTGCGGCTCTAGAATGCTTAAACTAAAGATACCCGCAAAAACAATCAGCAGATAAAGAATCAATGTGGCATTAGAACGCCGGATGGAATCATGAGATAACTCCCTGTTGAAAATATTAACTTTATCGGCACCTATAAGAATAGCACGCAAGTTCAACATGACTACAGCAAACACATTCACCTTCACACCACCGGCCGTAGACTGCGTACCGCCGCCAATCATCATCAGCACCACCATCAGCAGCAACGTCTGCACACTGAAAGTAGTCATGCCCACACTTGAAAATCCTGCCGTACGGGGACAAGTCGCATTAAAGAAGCCCTGCACCCATTTCTCTGTAACCGTCATTCCCGCAAAAGCATGATTCCATTCGAAAATAACAATGGCCACAGTACCCGTCACTAGCAAGATAGCCGTCATAATCAATACAATACGGGTATTCAGGTTATATAAATGTATTTTACGGATTGTCCTCTTATTCTTTTTGACATAACGGTGATACAAGCGCTTGCTTTCATAAGAAACCGTCTCATACAGATTTACCAGTATCGGGAAACCTATACCTCCCAAAATAATCAGGAAAGAGATAGTGATATATAGCAAGTTATGATTATGAAGTACCAGTTCGTTACCTAAGTTTCCATACAAAGTAGAGAATCCAGCATTGCAAAAGGCAGAGATGGAATGGAAAGCAGAAAAAGCCAATTCCTCTTCAATATCCATACCCATAGTGCCATGTATACTTAAAAAAATAACCCCCATCCCTGCAGCCTCTATCGCCAATGTAAATCCTAATATATATAATAAGGTGGAAAGTAGCGAACTGAGTGACTGCGAGCTTACCATATCACGGACCACCAGCTGATTGTAGAGCGAAGTATTCCCCATAAAAAACATAGCAAAGAAACTGGTCAGAGTCATGACTCCCAAACCGCCGATTTGTATCAACATGATAATGATGAACAACCCCTCGGGCGTGAATGTAGAAGAAACATCGACCGAGACCAACCCCGTGACACAAGTGGCACTGGTAGCGGTAAACAGAGCATCGATAAAAGAAATACCATGATAAGTGGCACGCGGAAGCATCAGTAACGCCGCCCCTATCAGAATAAATATGAGAAAACTAGATGCAAAGATCAAAGATGGATTGGTGCGCCTGCCCAGCAGCCGGACTATCCCATTAGACAATTGCAACAGTGAAAGCAAAGTGAGCAGCACCACATGATATAAACGGCTGTGGAAAAAAGACCAGAAATCATGAATTCCCCCTTGCACCTCCGGTTCATGGAAAATAACCGGAATCAAAGTCAGATAAAGCATCAGACTCAGTATCCACGCCAGTCCCCGGTACTTCCGCTTCGTGTCCGAGTAATTTAATAAAAGATGCAGGGAAATATCAACCAGAAAAACAATCCAGACAAAATGATACAGCATGTTTATCACCTCCATTTCTTCAAAAGAAATAAGAAATCCATGCTCATAAACCAATGTAAGGATTAACAAAGCCGACATCATATAAGTTATCCCGTCCATCCATTTCAGCAATCGCTCTATGTACGGTTTTACTAACTTCTTACGATAAATAAATAGTTTGTGTAAAGGTTCCATGTCGATATTATCTTGCATTAACAGAAAACAAACTTAATCAAAATATTCACATCTCTGTCTATAATAACAAATAACTTCGCATTTTTACTCTGACAGCCCCTTTTTTTATTGTTCCCGACAAAAAAGTAGTTGAAAATTAGTAAGGAATACTTTTTTTACCTAATTTTGACCGCAAAACTATTAAATTGAAAGATTATGAGCACAAAACAGAAACGTTTTATCTTACCAGAGGATGAAATTCCTAAATACTGGTACAACATACAGGCAGACATGAAGACCAAACCCATGCCGCCGTTGAATCCCAAAACCAAAGAAGCGCTGAAACCGGAAGACCTCTACCCCATTTTTGCCAAAGAACTTTGCAAACAGGAATTAAACCAGACAGACGCATGGATTGAAATCCCTGAAGCAGTGCGTGAAATGTACAAATACTATCGCAGCACACCATTGGTACGTGCCTACGGACTGGAAAAAGCACTAGGGACTCCCGCACATATTTATTTCAAAAATGAAAGTGTCAGCCCCATCGGCTCCCACAAACTGAACTCGGCTCTGGCCCAGGCATATTATTGCAAAGAAGAAGGTGTAACCAATGTCACGACAGAAACCGGTGCCGGACAATGGGGTGCTGCTCTATCGTATGCCGCAAAGGTATTCGGACTGGAAGCTGCCGTTTATCAAGTAAAAATCAGCTATAATCAAAAACCCTATCGCCGCAGCATCATGCAGACATTCGGAGCAACGGTCACCGCCTCTCCATCCATGTCTACCCGTGCTGGCAAAGATATCATTACCCGTAATCCCAATTATCAAGGTTCACTGGGAACAGCCATCTCCGAAGCTATCGAACTGGCAATGAGCACTCCCAACTGTAAATATACACTAGGGTCGGTATTAAGCCATGTCACACTGCATCAAACGGTTATCGGTCTGGAAGCCGAAAAGCAAATGGAAATGGCAGGCGAATATCCCGACATGATTATCGGTTGCTTTGGTGGTGGTTCCAATTTTGGAGGAATCTGTTTCCCCTTTATGCGCCACACTATCCTGAATGGAAAACAAACCCGATACATTGCTGCCGAACCGGCTTCGTGTCCGAAACTGACCCGTGGTAAATTCCAGTATGACTTTGGCGACGAAGCCGGATATACCCCGCTGCTGCCCATGTTTACACTGGGGCATAATTTCTCTCCGGCCAATATCCATGCGGGAGGTCTCCGTTATCACGGTGCAGGTGTCATCGTTTCACAATTATTGAAAGATAATTTGATGGAAGCTGTTGATATCCAGCAATTAGAATCCTTCCAGGCTGGTTGTTTGTTCGCACAAGCAGAAGGAATCATTCCGGCTCCCGAATCGTGCCATGCCATCGCTGCTGCCATACGCGAAGCGAATCAATGCAAAGAATCCGGCGAAGAAAAAGTGATCCTGTTCAACCTTTCAGGTCACGGACTGATTGATATGGCCTCATACGACCAATATCTGGCAGGTAACTTGATGAATTATGAGTTAAAAGACGAAGATATCCAGAAGAACCTGGATGAAATAAAAGACATGTAATCAGGGTATAAAATAACTGAAGGATACGGAAAGGATATATTATCCTATAAACTACGGCAAACTAAACAGTTGTATCCTTCAGGTTAAAGATTCTTTTACTGATAACTTCTATCTCCCAAGCTTGCGGAGTTAACTCCATAGTCTTTGGAGTTATCTCCATAAGCTTGGGAGTTAACTCCAAAGACTATGGAGATAGAAATAATGCGTTCAATCAGGTTTAGACATAAAATAAAAAAGGCTTAACCATACACATGAAAACACAAATCATTCCCACCTACAGGTTTACTATTAAAAGCATCACCACATCTCACTCAAAGCACAGGCTATAATTCAAAGCTGCGAAGCATTTTAATTTCATCCCTCCAAATGGTATCATCGGGAGTTTCAAGAATAACAGGCATATCGTTAAAACGGGAATCCTGCATGAAACGGCGAAAGAAATCAATACCAATCAGCCCCTTTCCGATACTGTCATGACGGTCTACCCGGCTGCCCAATGGTTTCTTTGAGTCATTCAAGTGAATGGCACACAAATAGTTTCCCCCCACGACTTCATCAAACTCGGTAAAGACCCGGTCATATTCATTCGCAATATCATAACCGGCGGTATAGGTATGGCAAGTATCCAGACAGACTCCCACACGAGATTTATCCTCCACCTTATCTATAATATATCTCAAATGCCAGAATTCATTTCCCACATTACTTCCCTGTCCGGCTGTATTCTCAATCACAGCAGTCACACCGGTCGTCTTATCCAAAGTCATATTGACAGACTCGGCAATCCTGTCCAGGCACTTCTCTATTGATATCTTGTTCAAATGACTTCCGGGATGAAAATTCAGCATTTTCAATCCTAACAACTCACAACGCCGCATTTCATCCAAGAATGCCGCACGACTCTTTTCCATCCCCTCCCTATCAGGATGTCCCAAGTTTATCAGATAACTGTCATGAGGAAGAATATACCGGATATCAAAACCTTCTTTCTCACAGTTTTCTTTAAACAGAGTAATACTCTCGACAGACAAAGGTTTTGCAACCCATTGCCGCTGATTCTTTGTAAAAAGAGCGAATGCGTCCGCTCCTATCCCTAATGCATTAACGGGGGCCATTTCTACGCCCCCGCTTACGGATACATGTGCACCTATTTTTTTCATTCTCTTTCCATTATTGACAGACACAAAGATACAGAGAATAAGTTAGAAATTATATTGTGCACTCAAGTTTATACGGTTTGCCTCACGGTTCACATCATTAAAATTCTCTCTCCAGCCATGCAGATATTCCACACCCACCTGCAGGTTATGGCTTATATTCCAAAACACATTAGCGACCAGATACTGACCTTTTTTATACTGGGTTTCATTAAAGTGAGCATAGCAATCTTCCGTAAACAGGCGTGACTGGCTATACGTAGCCGATGCGAATACCCGTTTCGAGAAATTATACTGTAATCCGACATACCATCCTTTCATGGGAAGTACCTGCATGCGCCCGGACTCGTCGGCCAAAGGAACGATATCTACATTCAAGTTACTGATATCATTCAAATATTGAGCAATACCTTTACCATAAGTATATTGTCCGTAAAGCTGGAAATTACCCAGTCTTGCTGTTCCCGATGCCTGTATCCCCCAACCGGTCAATGACTTTGCCTTATTATTCACTTGATCCTCATAAGTCATACTTCTCAAGATTCCTCCCACACGTATATGGCTCGCTTTCGCCCAGGAATACTGCACATAAGCAGGAATATCCGGCATCCGCTGCTTACCGATTCTCACATCTTTTGCCGGAGTTCCGTCTACTGAAGGCATTTCCACACCGACACCCACTTTCAAACCTTTAATCAAATTAGCTTCATAACGCAACTGGGTGGCCCGATAGAAAGTCATCCCGTCAGGTCCTTGAAAATCAATAGTCGGAGGAGCTGCGGCAAGATCCATAAACAATCCGGTATCATACCCCATGGTAAAACCCAAGAAAGATAAATAAGCATTCTGCAATTCAAAAGTCTTTCCACTTCCACGGAAGTTTCCGGCTGTATAAACGATGAAGTTGCCCAAATGCTTGGTTCTCCCCACCAATTTTAAAAAGATAGTGGAAGTGCTTGCATCCATCTGGAACTGATTACGGACAGCAGTGGATCCCGGTTGCGGAATGAGTGCAGGGATAAAGTCAACGTCATCCACTATCCCATTAAAATCATATTCCATTGTAGTTTTCAAATAACCACCGATACCCAATGCAAACTTTCCCTGTTGGTCAGTAAGTAAAAAACGAGGGGCACGGGGATCATGGAAATGCGGGCGTTGCGTTTCTTCAAATACATTGATTAATTCCTCCTTGCCATTTTTATCTTTTGAGATAATAACAACAGGTCCCGGTCCTTCCAACTCCGGATAAAGATCTTTTTGTTGCGCAAACATCGGCGTAACAATCATTGCGCCCAGCATAAGGCAACTCATTGATTTAAAGATAGTTTTCATAAAAGTTAAGTTTAGGTAAATAGTCTATTCAATGGACTATGAACAAAAAGTTTAGAAAAAAGTTTGGGAAATATTTGCAAATTCAAAAAAAGTCACTACCTTTGCACCCGCAATCGAGAGAGAAATCCTCGATAAAAAGGATGGCCCGTTCGTCTATCGGTTAGGACGCAAGATTTTCATTCTTGAAAGGGGGGTTCGATTCCCCCACGGGCTACCAAATAAAGAAGTTATCGAATATTCGATAGCTTCTTTATTTTTATCCTGCTTTGTGCAGGGTATGCCGACGGCTCAGTTAGAAAACGGCTCAGCCTTAAAATTTAGACCGTTGACCCGAAAATGACGGATTCATGAAGGATTGTGCTTTAAATTCTTCATAATAAACGACTGTAGGCAAGCGGATTAGACACTTATGAAGGATTTGAATCAAAATAAACCTGGATAGTCTTGTACAGGGGGGCTGAATCAACAGAAGGGTCAGTCCGAAACATAAGACAACGGGACAGATCCAACTTATTCATCGACTCCGCCCCGTCCTATGTCAGAATGCCATAAAAGAATATGATTATTCAATCTCTCCAAAAAGCTCAGCCAGTTTATTTGCCAAAGCCTCACCACGAAGATTTTCTCCTACCATGACCCCTTGGGCATCTATCAAATACATAGTAGGAACAAATTTCACTTTATATATATCAGCAATACCTTCAGTATCCAAAAAATTAGGCCACTGAAGTTGTTCTTCTTTCAGCGCTTTTGTCCATTCCGCCTCTTTTTTGTCAATAGAGATACTTACAATCTGGAAACCCCTGTCTGCATATTGCGTATAGAGTTTTTTCAAATTAGGAATCTCCTTACGGCAAGGATTACACCATGATGCCCAAAAATCAATAAGGACATACTTCTTACCTTGGCACAAATCGGTTAAAGTTACCGATTTCCCATCTTGTGACTTGGCTGTAAAGACAGGCACTTTAGAACCGATCTGACTATCAGGAGCCACACTCTCTTTCACCATTTTTCCATAGCGGGAATGTTTAGCCTCTTCTGACAAGGCATCATACCACGGTTTCTGCTCTTCGGTAAGATAAGAAAACAAACTGATCATCATCAGAGGCCCCCAATAAGAATCTTTATTGTCCATAACTAATTTATAGTAAGTGGCATCTACCGTAGCAAAGAACAAACTATCGGCCACGGCAGATGCTTTGTAAGCTTCCGTAGCAACGACAGAATCCATCAAGATCTTATCTTTGGCAACTCTCGCTTTTCCATAGGCAGCACGGATATCCTTAAACTTCTCGTTATTCGTCACATAAATAGAATCCAAGGCATCACGTGTGCTCAATAATTTTACATATTTGTCCGTCAAAGGAGATCCCGTCACTGAAACCTGTGAGAAATTATAATTCACGGTTCCATTAAGGTTTTCAGAAGTCACCTTACCCTCCACGCTTATACTGCCATTCTCCAACATCAGAGGCATGGAACCGTATGCATCTTTCACCATCAACCGTACAGCCAGAGGTTCATCCGCCACCCCTTTAAATATAAATTTTCCATCTACAACAGTAGTGTCCGCCACCGGTTTTTCATGACCATGACTTACAGGAAATAACTGTACATGGGATCCGTCAGGAATTCCATCAATTGCAGCTGTCAGTGTGTACCCCGTTACCGACTGCCGGGTACAAGATGCCATCATCACCAAAACAACGGCGGATGTTGCTAATAAATACATCAATTTCATAAAGTCTGTTTTTATAGGTTATTTAGATACATTTTGAGTGATAGTTCCATTACCCGGATTCTGAACGGCACCTGCCGGGAAAGGCATAATCCAAAGATGTGAAGCCGGGGTTAATGTATAAGTCTGCCCTTCCCATGTTTTGGATAGTGCACGTGCAAAAGTACCTTCGGCATTAAACCTCCGGGCATCAGCGAATGGCACAATAGTGAAAATCAATTCATTGTCTTTCGTACGTCGGATCAAGTCAATGGCTTCTGTCAAAGTTGAAGCCTGCAAGGGTTGATATATCTCCGGCAGAATACGGGTCTTACGTACCTTGTTCAACACATCCATAGCAGCAGAGAAATCATTACCTGTGACCTGACGTGCCAAACATTCGGCCTTGATGAGATATACCTCGCAAGTGGTCAGACCAGCCCCGTTGAAATATCCTTTGGCCAAACCTTGATAGTAAGTATCCTGATTTACCGTGCGTAGTTTCCAGCGGGAAAAAAAACGTGCATCCCCTTCCTCGAAACTCTCCGCACGTTCCACCGGAATATTAAGTTCGCTGGTAGCATAGTTAGGATTACCCTCTCCACAACGGAAATAGTAATTCTCCACATAATCATACCCTGTCACTGACGGTAACGACGGATAACTGTCTTCTTTTGTAATAGCTTCCTTATGAGTGTCGTAATAAGAAATCCAATCATACAGATTATCGTTCTGTTCCAAAGCCATATCCGCGTATTTCAATGCTTCTTCATAATTCGCCATTTGCAGATAGACCCGTGCCAAGAAGGCATAGGCTGCTCCCAAATTGGGATGGATAACAGTCCTTGACTGTTCGGGTAATCCTTGTTCTATGGCTTCTTTCACATCTTTAATCATGAAATCATAGATTTCTTGAATAGTGACCTGCTTGTGAGGAGCATTGATATCGGCACTGGTTATCAAAGGTACACTCAGTTTAGTACCGGCAGTTGCAGACACATAGGTATCAGCATAATAATTGGCCAGTATGTAATAGCTCATAGCACGAATCACTTTGGCATAAGCCATTACCTCATTGCGTTCGGAATCAGTCGCTTCGGTTGCAACGGGAACATGCTCCAGCAAGAGATTACAAGTGGAAATAGCCATATAACTACGGTAATAAGTCCCTTCGTCCTGATTGTTCAGTACAATTCTGTCCGCTGTTTCATTCCACAGATAATTGGCACTCGTAAGGGTAACGCTAGTCAGACTGCTTTGTCCTACAAATTTATCATTCAACAGATAAAGACTATTCGTTACAGGAATATAGCCAATGGTATATTCATCTCGCAGCAATGCTTCAAAATCAGCCAAGGTAGTAGGAATTTTGTTCCCTTTGGGAACAATATCCAAATAATCATTACAAGAAGTCAGATTTATCCACCCCAACACTGTCATTACCATAAATAGTATCTTTTTCATATTGCTCTCATTTAAAAGTTCAAATTGACATTACACAAATAATTTGGTTTACTATATCCCCCAAGCATCCATTTCACATCACGACTTTTAGCCAAAGTGAACACATTTTCCATACCTAGCATGATACGTGCATTTTTTACATAAAACTTCTGACATACACTTGCAGGAACATGATAAGTAACAGAGAGATTCTTCAAGCGCCAGTTATCGGCATCAAGTACATGAATGGAAGCCTTGCTATAAAGATCGGATGAGTAAGAATTATAATCCTTGCTTTCTGACGGAACATAGCGTGGTACATCGGTATATGCCTCATCACCAGGCTGACGCCAACGTTTACTCACATCCTTACTTGTCACTCCTAATCCCGGATAGGCTATATTGGTATTCCGCATTTTGTGCCCCCCTTCAAAAAGCAGTTGAGCAGCCAGTTCCCAATTCTTATAACGGAGATTGGTATTAACAGCCCCACTATAAACCGGAACAGAAGTTCCTAAATACACAGCATCCTCCACTTTTTGCGGTGAACTGCTTACATGGATATTTCCTTCCGAGTCATACACCTGAGGCTGCCCTTTACTATCCAGCCCTGCCCACAGATATCCATAAATGGCATTATAAGGCACTCCAACACGGGGATAGGCGGCAGGATAATCGAACTGAAGAAAAATAGCAGGTGCTTTTACATTGACATAAGTCACTTTATTCTTATTGTATCCCAGCACACCACCTACGTTCCAATTCCAATCTTTTCCCATAATGACATCACCGGAAAGAGTCAACTCGAATCCACGGTTTCTCATTTTACCATTATTCATGGTATAAGTAGAAAAACCAAAACCTTCAGTAGGTACTCCATTGGTATTGGCTAACAAATCCACGCCCGACTTATTATAATATTCAATAGAACCGTTTAATCGATTTCTAAACATAGAGAAATCTACACCAATATTAGCTGTAGTTGTCTTTTCCCACCGCAAATCAGGATTAGGACGGTTGCTGATAGTCCCTTGTATGCCGCCCACATGGGTATTATTATTATAATAAGCCGTCATATAAGGAGCAGAATTCTTGGCGATGTTACCACCGATACCATAACTGAAACGCAGTTTCATCATATTTATAAATGAAACTTTAAAAAAAGATTCTTTGTCCAGATTCCAACCAGCACCTACCGACCAGATAGGTTTCTTCTGATACTTGGAACCAGTAGCAAACAAATTGGTACGATCCCAACGAATGCTTCCTGTCACCATATATTTACCATCATACGTGTAAGCTGCATTCCCATAAAAAGAAACAAAACGATTTACCAGTTCATAGATGTTGGAGATATCATTTTTATTGAATGATACATAGTTTCCCAAAACTCCGGTATAAGTATTACTCAGCACCCGTTCATCAATAAGATCATAAGTTAGTAAAGCCGGATCATAATTATAATATTTCCGATTATTGTATTCCGTCTTATTTTCACGTACTTCCATACCAAACAAAGCGGTCACATCATGTTTTTCTGCAAATGTCTTGTTAAAATCCAATTGCTGACGGAAATTATAAGCACGAATACTATTAGTTCCCGTTGTATAAATATTGCCATAAGGAAGATTATAAGTAGCCTGGCCACTCCCACTTGCATCAGTAGCAAATGTATTTACTTTATTACGCACAGCATAGCTTTCCTTATCTTGCAATTGGCTTGTCTTATATTCCCCTACTTCATATTGGAACGAAGCAGTGTATCTCAACCAGTCTGTGAATTTAAAATTAAGTCTCGCAAAAGTACGATTACTAAAATTCTTACTCTTCGACAAGTTTCTTCCCAATTCGTCCAAAGGGGTAATATCCATACTATACAATCCGTAAGAAGAAATAATTTCCTGTTGTGACTTACTGTACCGGTCGGCAGCCGTGTTAGTATAGTAGCTTCCATCGCCATTCAACAACGAACTATAAGGAACATAATTATATCCGGGTGAGGTCAGATTATAACTCTGCGTTGTACCATCTCCATAATTCAGATACGTTCCCAAATCCAGACTCAGCCATGAAGTAAGCCGGGTAGTGTTCTGCAAATTCAATCCGAAACTCTCGCTGTCAGTATATTTATCTTCTTCCCGGTTATTCCTGTAAGACAGCGAAGCATTAAATGTATTTTTTTCCGTTCCACGCCCGATATTCAAGTTATATTGTTGCGAAAACGGATTTCGTTTACCATATTTCTTCACATCATCATAATAACGGAATCCCTGTGAAGCCAGTTCATGTAGCGTCTGCTCCATTTGTGCTTCGCTGATCGCACCTGTATGATGTTTTAAAATAGCCTGTACCCCCAAACAGGAATACATGGATGCATTGTCCAATAAATTCTGTGCATATTGGGATGCTCCCTCTCCTTGAAGATTAGGATTCATGGCCGCCCACTCCTTTTCCATCTCTATCATGTCAGCCGTACCGGCCAAGTGACCGGTATAAAAATTATAAGGGCGTACTGTCAATGTCGCTGAAAATGATACATTCAGCTGATTCTTTCCGGCTTTTTTAGTAGTGATGACTACTACACCATTAGCAGCACGAGCACCATAGATAGACGTAGCCGCGGCATCTTTTAATACCGTAATATTCTCTATATCCTCTATATTCAAATCAGGCACATTTTCGACCCAGTTGCCCAGTCCGTCAGAAATAGTTTTCTCTACCGGAAACCCATCAATCACATACAGAGGAGTAGTAAGTCCGTTCATCGAAGTCACACCACGTATCTTACCGTCACTATAACCTGCTATTCTTCCCTCCATCAATGAGCTGACACTACTTAACCGTTGAGTTTCCAACTTTTTCGAATCTACTTTCGCAAATGAACCGGTAGCCCGTTCCCTGGAGATAGTCTGATATCCGGTTACCACCACCTCGTCCAGCAGTTCGGAGGCCGGCTCCAAAACAATTCTGTAACTGTTCGCACTTGTCAATCTTACTTTCTTTGATTCATAGCCCAAGTAAGAGATTTCTATCTCTTTCGCTGTGCGGAGCAGGGTCAGCCGGAAGTGCCCGTTCATATCGGTTATGACAGCAGCTAGTTCCTCCCCTTTCGTCTGGCTCACCTGACGGATGTGAGCGGCAGGCAGGGGATCTCCATTCTCATCTACAACTATACCGCTGATCATCCGGTCTGTTTGTGCATATGCCATTGTTCCACACAAAAACAATGCAACGAAAAACATCGCCAGTCGAAGTAGCTTTCCGTGGTAATCTGAATGTTTCATACTCTTCATAGATTTAATATTAATACTGTTTATAATCACTTTTTAAGTCCCGTTTTATTGTTAAAACAGTTTTGCAGCTTATATCGCGTCGATAGCAAATTAATGCATAAAGTTTTAAATTATAGCAAAAATAGGTTATCCAAATACAGCAATTGCCGCATTTGGATAAATTTATGATAGCAAATTAATAGATTATCTATTTTTATGCAATTCCTGCACTTTGTTTCTATACTGAGCGGGAGTCATACCAGTAGCCGCCTGAAACTGGCTATAAAAAGTAGTCATGGAATTAAAGCCCAATTCAGCTGAAATCGCCTTTAGCGGAGTTTGGTTATCAGGATCGGAAAGTAAACGGACTGCCTCTTTTGTGCGGAAACCATTTACAAATTGAGTAAAAGTCTGCTTGGTCTGCTCATTAATAATTTGAGAGAGATAAGTACGATTAGTTCCCAACATTTCCGCTACTTTCTCTTTGGTCAGCAAATTGTCTGTAAATACCTTCTCCTCCCGCAACAGCGTTTCCAAACGCAGAAATAAATCCTGCTTCTTTTCATCTGTCAACGAGGATGAAGCATATTTCTCAGATTGCGGCAAAGAAGTTTTCGTCGATTCCGTAAGATATTCTTGTAAAAGAGCGGACTGGCGGCCTATCTCTACAAACTGCTCGTCTATTTTATTCTGCAATTGCTGTTCACGCCGGATAGCGTCCTGATTTTGCTTCACAATGGTAAGGTACAGCTTATTTTTTCTGTAATATAAGTAATATAGTAAAGAGGCAGCTATGAAGATACAGATAAATCCGGCTATAAGCAATTGCATCTTATTTTCCTTTTCCAATAATTCCAGACGGTTTTGTTTTATCTCGTTTTCCTGCCGTTCCATATCGTATTTTGCACGTATCTCCCCCACGGCACGTTCCTTTTCCGCATTATATAAGCTATCTGTTTCCAGCTGATAGAGCTTATGATACTTCAACGCCTCTACCAGCATACCATCTTCTTCATAACATCGGGATAAAGCCTGCAACAGGTCACTTCGATAGATGGCATTAGCCTGTTGGTAAGACAGTTCTATTCCGGCTTTCAGCATCCAGACAGCCCGGTCATACTGATGATGCTCCATTAAAATTTCGGCATAGCCCAAATAGGAATTCATCACTGAAGAAATATTTCCCTGTTCTTTCAAATCCAAAGCCTTCCGGAAAAAGCCCAGCGCTTCATCATCTTTATTCAATTTATGCAGAATATATCCATAAAGATTGTAAACGTTTGATTGATCATAAAAGTCATTCTGCACCATGGTGAACTCCGCCTCCTGAATATATTTCAATGCTGTATTATAGTCACTCTTCAAATAATACATATAAGCGGT
>OLRS01001175.1_pt1 | contig 27077 bp, 27 predicted proteins | sample 1673171 | NCBI WGS metagenome assembly OLRS01 (sample SAMEA3136762, study PRJEB25190) | human gut metagenome | biome: human gut; feature: human-associated habitat; material: faeces | place: Austria | collected 2013
GGATCATACATTCCGTACCGTTCTGATCCGTCATCCGTTCTGTTGCGGAATTTCCTGCCTGTATCCCAGCAAATTCCGCTCCGTATTTTTCCATGTTCTGATACACCATATCATATATGGTCTGAAACAAAAGATTTTCCCGTTTTCCCTGTTCTGTCTCCCGTTCCAGCATCCGGTCAAAATAGGAAGACAGCATGAAAGTTCCAAAGAGCAGAAAAATCACTGTAAGAAGCGCAATCACTGAAAAAAACAATTTATGAGCGAACTTCATTCAACCGATACCCCACTTTATATACTGCCACGACCATCTCTTCCCAGTGCAGTTTTTTCTTCAGCCGCTGTACATGCAGGTCCACCGTGCGGCTCTGTCCCATATATTCACCGCCCCATACGGTCTCGTATATAGTCTCCCGGTACAAAGCCCTGTTTTTATTTCTTGCAAACAATAACAGAAGATCAAATTCCTTCGGTGTCAGATAGATTTCTTCTCCATCCAGTGTCACTCTGTGGGATGCCGTATCTATAGTTACATTGTTGACCTGTATCATCGTCTCCGTCTTATGATATCTGCGCAGCACTGCCTCTACTCTGGCCAGAAGCTCCACGATTTCGAAAGGCTTCGGCAGATAATCATCTGCGCCCATGCGAAGCCCTTTTACTTTATGTTCCGTAGAACCCAAGGCTGTCAGAAAGATCACCGGAAGCTCACAGGCTTTCGCATAATCCATCAGTTCATAACCATTGATTCCCGGCAGCATGATATCTAAAAGTGCCAGATCGAATTTCTCCCGCTCCATAAGATCCGCTGCGGTCTGTCCGTCCGGTGCCCAGGTGCACTGGTACCCGGCTCTCGTCAGATTGATCCGGATCAGATTGGCAATGGGCTCCTCGTCTTCTGCAATTAATATTCTAAGCATTTCCCTGTCCCTCGACCACATTTCATAAGCTCACGAATTCGTGCTATCGCACTCTGCATCCTGCTTCGCAGCCGCTTGTTTTATAATACGATTTCTCCGTGCTATCGCACTCTCGAAATCGTAACAGACATTCACAATCCGGACTACCGTCCTACTTGTTCATGTCTGTTTACTCCCCTCATAGAAAGTACACCTTGCCTGCAAGCAGTCATGTGGACTTTCTATGGGTGAGTTTATTATAGCATATCTCATCTTTGTATCCAATTTGTATCATCTATTTATTCGGCACTATTTTTTCGTCCGATCATACCATATATTAAATGAATTATTGGAAAGGATTGCTATGAAAGACTATTCTTTTGAAGAACATTTTGAAAAATATCCACTGGCCATGGCCTATGTTCCCTGGCAGCATTTCACCAAAATGTATGAGAATCTGGAAAAAGGCTACCAGGCGGGTACCATTTTTCCGGAGCTTGACAAACCTTTTACCGGAAGGAGATGCGTAAAATGAACAGTGAAGAAAGAATGCTGCACGACATCGGCATTGCCGACTTCGTTCTGACGGATCTGATGCTGTATCTGGACACTCACCCCACAGACCGGAATGCCATGGAGTATTTCAACCATTATACCAGGATCAAGACACAGATGGAGCGGGAATTCTCCAGAGAATATTACCCCCTGCGGAAAGATCTGGCAGAAAGTAACAAGGAGTGGCGCTGGGGCAACGCTCCCTTACCCTGGGAAGGAGGATGTAACTGATGTGGAGTTATGAGAAAAGATTACAGTTCCCTGTAAATATCAAGGAACCCAATGCCAAACTGGCCCAGGTCATCATCTCCCAGTACGGTGGCCCCGACGGGGAAATGGGTGCCAGCATGCGTTATCTGTCCCAGCGTTATTCCATGCCCTTTAAGGAAGTGGCAGGACTGTTGACGGATATCGGAACCGAAGAGCTTGGACATTTGGAAATGGTTGCCACCATCGTTCACCAGCTGACCCGTGACCTCTCCATGGAAGAGATCGAGAAAAGCGGATTTGCCAATTATTATGTGGATCACACCATTGGTGTCTGGCCTCAGGCAGCAGGCGGTGTGCCCTTCAATGCCTGTGAATTTCAGGTAAAAGGAGACATCATCACAGATCTGCACGAAAGTATGGCTGCGGAACAGAAAGCCCGCTCCACCTACGACAACATTCTGCGCCTGATCAAGGATCCGGATGTCTGTGAACCCATCAAGTTCCTCAGAGCCCGGGAGATCGTCCACTACCAGCGCTTCGGTGAAGCCTTGCGCATTGCCCAGGATCACCTGAACTCCAGGAACTTCTATGCATTCAATCCCGGATTTGACCGCTGTGATTCCTGCGAGACCTGATAACTTTTTTACCATGCACGCTTCCAGAATCCAATTTTGTATCAAAACAATTTAGAAAAGGCTGCCGGTTCCGAATCCTATAATTTCCGCTTCGAAACTGGCAGCCTTTTTTCAATTTTCAGAATTATCTCTTTCCGCCAGGTATTATCTCTCTTCACCCATGAAGAACAATGCCAGTGTTCCGGGGCCAGAATGAGAACCAATGGTGGGGCCCACATAGTTGATGAGGAAGCTGTCCATGCCAAAACGCGCCTTTACCAAGTCTCTCACCAGTTCCGCCGCAGGCAGATCATCACCGTGGCTGATGAAAACAATATCGTTCTGGTCACGGTAGGATCCCATCTTCTCCTCCATGTAATCCACCAGTGCATGCAGAGATTTCTTACGTCCTCTTACCTTACCGATGACAATCAGATGTCCATCGTTATCTACATGAAGCTTGGGTTTGATACCGGCCAGTGTTCCTACAAATGCCGTAGCCTTGCTGACACGTCCGCCGCGGTAGAGGTGATACAGATCATCCACGGTAAATACATGTACCAGATGCAGACGATTATTCTTCACCCACTCTGCCACTTCTTCCATGGATTTGCCCTGATCTCTCAAAGTCACTGCCTTGTGGACCAGCAGTCCCTCTCCCAGAGAAGCGCACAGACTGTCGATCACGATGATCTTGCAATCGGGCTGTTCCTCCATGATCTCATCCGCCGCGATCCGCATGCTGTTGTAAGTTCCGCTCAATCCGGAGGAGAAAGCGATACAGAGGATCTCTTTATTTTCTTTCAGATATTCCGTAAAATGAGCCTTTGCCTCCTCAGGGTTGACCTGGGATGTAGTCGGCATCTTGCCCTGTCTCATCAATGCATAGAATTCTTTTTCGGGAAGTTCCTGTCCTTGTCCGTAAGTCACACCATCCATGATATAGCTAAGGTTCATGCATCCAAGATCATGTTCCTTCAGATACTCTACCGGCAGATCAGCAGTACTGTCTGTAACGATTTTAAACATTGGTTACCCTCCTGATGCTATCATTTTTTCCTAAGCATACATCAAAAGGGCACCCATTTCAATTTTCGCTGACAAAAGTGATACATTTTGTCACATTTTTCTGGTTCCTGGCATTCTTCCACGGAAGAAACGATTTCTCATTTTTGCTCTGTCAAAAGGAATCAGCGGATACAGATAGCTTTGTCCGGAGATTGTCTTATTCGTAAGGAGCGCCAGCGCAAATATAATAAGTCCGGCAATATAACCCCATATTCCGAAAAGCTGTGTCAAAATCAGATTGAGGATCCGCATAAATTTCAAGGCATAACCCAATTCATAATTAGCCTGCGTGTAATTAGCAATGGCCACAAATGCCATGGCAAGCATAACCTCACTGGAGAACCACCCACTCTCCACCGAAAATTCTCCCAGCACCAGCGCCGCCATGACACTCAAGGGAGTACTCAGCATATTCGGTGTGTTGACCGCCGCCAGCCGCAGTCCGTCAATGGCCAGCTCCAACAGTAAAAACTGCAGGATCAGAGGCACATTGGGATCCTCTTTCAGAATAATAAATTCCAGATTCTCTGGGATCCACATCCGATGATTCATAAGGAGCAGATATGTGGGTGTCACGAAATACGTGAGCAGTGCGATCAGGAAACGGGTCAGACGCAGATACGTTCCGGTAACCGGCGGAAAGTAATAATCATCCGCCTCTTCCACCACATCAAAGATCGTGGTGGGCAGGATCATGGCAGAAGGGGAATTGTCCACCAGAATCACCAGATTGCCTTCCAGCACCTGGGCTGCCGCCGTATCCGGCCGCTCCGTGTATTTGAACTTCGGAAACGGATTGTACCACTTCCGCTGGTACAGACATTCCGCCAGGCTTTCCTGATTCATGGCCAGAGCATCCACCTGAATGGAACGGATCCGTTCCCGGATCTGCGTAAGAAGTTTCGGATCCACACGGCTCTCCATATAACACAGTACGATATCTGTTCTGGAATTCTCCCCGGCATTAAGCATTTCCATATGAAGATCCGTACTACGGATCCTGCGGCGGATCAATGCTGTATTGAATACCACTGTCTCCACGAAGCCGTCCTTGGACCCCCGGAGTACCTTGTCCTTGTCCGGCTCCTCCACCCCTCTGGTGGGATAGGTTCTGGCATCGATCAACACCGCCTTTTCATAACCGTCCAATAACAGGACAAAGACGCCGGACAGCAAAGCTCCCAGTATTTTCTCCCAGGTATCGTCCAGATCCACCTCCACGTAGGGAATCGCGATTTTGGACATCTCATGGGCATCCTTTGGGAAGTCCTCCGCCTTCAGATCCATCAGATACTGTAATATTTTCTGCATCAGTTCGTCCTTGCAGAAACCATCGATCAGATACATGCAGGCATCGGTGTCACCGAGACGGATCACCCGGTGAATAATATCGAAATTGGTTTCCAGTCCCATCAGTTCATCCACATACTGCATATTCTGCTGAAGCTTTTCCGATATTCTGACGAGCTTTGGTTGTTTGTTCTGTGGCATAAAAAATCCCCCTTGGGTCTATGATCTAAATTTCATCATGTCCCATTCGGGGGATTTTATTCTGCTATTTTGTTGTTTTACCTGTTACTTCGTGGTGCTTCCGAAGCCGCCGTTACGGATTCCTTCCGCATCATCATCTTCCGTGATGCCATACTGCATAAAGATTCCCTGTGCAAATCCGGTTCCCGCAGGAACCTCCACGGTCTTGCCTTCATTGGAATCATTGGTGATCTTCATGAAGATATGTCCTTCATTATCTGAAAAGAAATAGTCACTGTCAATGATGCCCACGGTATTGTTCATCTGCAAACGGTATTTAAAGCCCAGTCCGCTTCTCGGATAAATCTGTAATACCCAGTCCTCCTTCATTTCAGCACGAATGCCGGTAGGAATCTTGATGGTCTCTCCCGGGGCCAGGGTAAAGGCAAACGGTGCGAAGAAATCATAGCCTGCGCTTCCTTTCGTGGCTCTCCTGGGAAGTTTTAAATTTTCATACATTTCCTTGATCTGTGCTTCCGTATACTGAGGATATCCCTCCTGCATGGCAGTCAAAAACTGCCCCGGACTTACAAAATGAAATTTTGCTATTCTGTGCATTGTCTGTTCTTTCCTTTTTCTTCTTACATTACCGGCTGAAACCAGCCACTTCCTATGCGTAATCCCCGCAGTGCAATACCGGCACCCGTCTATGGTCACTGGCCAGGGTCTTCTTCACATCGATCACCCGCTGGTTCTTACTGCCCTTCCACAGGAGCTTTACATCTTTTTCCTCCACATGGAATTCACCGTCTACTACCACATCCACATACTGCATCACCGGCAGATCACAGATGTCTTCCCAGCTGTCCCCGGTGTACATCCAGATCGTTTTCGTGGGATATTTTTCCCGGATTTCACTCATGAGGTCTCTGACATCCGCCCGGTTCACGGGATGCATCGGATCTCCGCCGGAAAAGGTAATACCGGAAATGTACGGCTTTTCCAACTGTTCGAAGATCTCCTGTTTTGCGCTTTCGTCAAATAAGAGTCCTCCGTCAGGATCCCAGGTAATAGGATTCTGGCATTCCTTGCAGCAATGGTTGCAGCCTGCCACCCACAGTACGACCCGCAGACCATCGCCGTTCAGCATATCGTCCTTGGTTATATTATGATATCTCATTTATCTGTCCATCCTGTCTCTACATACTTTTCCGCTCTGCGATCTCCGCCATCTTGGCATCGTTCAGTCTTGTATCTCCATGTACTCTGGAGTAAGACAGATAGCCGTTCATACGGTCGATCTTGGTCAGATTCCGGCTGCCGCAGACAGGACATACATCCATTTCCAGTTCCTGATGGCCACAGTCGTCGCAGTAAGCCAGAGACAGATTTACACCCTCGTAGAAGCCCATATCCATGGCTCTGTGGATCAGTGTCTTGATGGCTTCGGTATTGTAATCAATGGGATATTTTACATACTGGATCTTACCGCCGTTGCTCAGATCCCAGAAACGGTTCTCCAGATCCTGTTTCTGGATCGGCGTAATATCCTCTGTCACATGGCAATGGAAGCTGTTGCTGACATATTCTCGGTCGGATACACCCTCGATAATACCGTATTTTTCACGGAACTGCTTGACCTGAAGACCGCACAGATTCTCCGCTGGGGTTCCGTAGATGGCATACAGATTGCCGTCCTCTTCCTTGTACTCGGAGATCTTCTGGTTGATATGCTCCAGAACTTCTACCGCAAATGCACCGTCTTCCACCAGTGATTTGCCGTTGTGCAGTTCCTGCAGTTCATTTAATGCCGTAATGCCGAAGCTGGCCGTAGCGGATTTCAGTAACGGTTTGATCTTGTCTGTCAGCTTCAGATGTCCACCCAGGAAACCGCCCTCGCAATATGCCAGAGGATTCGTGGACGCACGCATTTCTCCCAGATAAGCATAGGTCCGGATATGCAGCTGACGGATCAGTTCCAGATAATAATCCAGCACTTCATAAAAGTCTTTGCTTTCTTTTCTTGCCTTGGCCAGAATCATAGGCAGATGCAGGGATACCGCACCGATGTTGAAACGTCCCACAAATACCGGCTGGTCCTTGTCATCTGCAGGATGCATGCCGCCTCTCTCATACCATGGAGACAGAAATGCTCTGCATCCCATGGGAGATACGATCTTGCCATACTGCTTGTACATGCTTGCCACATAGCCCTTGCCGGTAAGACTCAGCCAGTCGGGATACATGGTCTTGGCAGAGCATTCCACACCTGCCTCGAAAACATCCTCCAGCGGCTTTCCGGGGCCGTGCAGATTCTCATCATATAAGAATACGATCTTAGGGAACAATACAGGCTTCTTGTGGTCCTTTTTGCCCTGTCCCTTTCTGCGGACATCCAGCATGGTAATAGTCGCCATCTTTGCAAATTTACCGGTGCCGGTTCCTGCGGTCACGGTAATAAACGGATAATCACCACGGCTGCTGGCCACAGTATTGAACTTGTACTCCCACCCCTGGAAACCCTGTTCAAATTCTTTCTGGACATCTGCCAGTGCCTCTGCTTCCGCCACATCTGCGGCAATACCCAGACGCTCATATTTTGCCAGCGCTCTGTTATAAGACTTCTCCGCATACGGCTCCAGGATCAGATCCACGCTGGGTACGGTGAATCCGCCGTACTGCTGGCTGGCTGCACTTAAAACGATATCGCCGATAACATCAAACGCCACATCCAGTGTCTTCGGCTCATTGTACCAGATATTGCCCATCTCAAATCCGCCGGTCAGTACACTCTGCACGTCGAACAGACAACAATTCATGGTATCTCTTCTGGCGGACATGTCATGGACATAAATATAACCGTCCCGGCAGGCCTGGATCTCTTCCGTGGTCAGGAAGAACTTCTGGTACAATTCCTTGTTCAGCTGATTGAAGATCAGGCTGCGCTTGGTGGATACCAGTGCGGAATCCGTGTTGGCATTTTCCTTGTCTCCGATGTACATGATGGACTGGCTCTTTTTGTAGACATCATCCAGCATCCGTACAAAATCCTGCTTATAGTTACGATAATCGCGGTAGCTTTTTGCAACGACCGGTTTTACCTGCTCTAAGGCACTTTCCACAATATTGTGCATAATGGGAATGGGTACTTCATCCACTTCCAGTTCATTTACTTTTTCTACCACATGCCGGCAGATCTGCTCTTTTTCTTCTCTGGTGAATTTTGTCAGGGCACGGTACGCACTCTTGCCTACAGCGCTGATCACCTTCTGTACATTAAAAAGCTCTTTGCTCCCGTCCTTTTTAACGACGTAGATCTCTCTGTCCGGTCTGAACTTTTTGCCATAATCTTCATTTTCTTCATGGGCATGTTCAAAATTACTGCTCATCTTTCTCTTCCCTTCATCCGATAATCCCCGGCTGTTGCCCGGATTTACTGTATTCCCCTCACTTACGATAACGTTTGTAGATACCATATATGGTATCTGTAGTCATCAAAAAGCAATATATTGTGGGTGATATGTACCAGTATAAAAAAGAATCCCTGGCTTGTCAACGAGGGATCCCTTAGAAAACTATACAAAAAAGATTTTCAAATTTTGGGTAACTTTTTATTCCGCCTCCTGTGACTGTTCCCGTAAAATATCTGAAAGCCACTGTACATAGCGCTTTTGTACCGCTTCCGGCGCTACGATACGGGCCCCCTGTCCGATACCGGCCAGCCATCCGAAGAACTGTCCGCTGACCGCCACCTTTGCCCGGATCCGGAACACTTCCTCCGACATGGGACGGATATCCGTCTCCCTTCCGAAGCGGTCCAGTACCACGCCGGTCAGGCGCACCGGAAACTCCATGGTCACCACGCTCTCCTCTCCGGCAAACATGCCGAAGGTCTGGTTCGTATAGGAGGTCACATCGATCTGTGAAAACTGTTCCACTCCTTCTCTGGGCAGATCCGTCACTTCCGCCTGTCCCATCTTGTCCACACGGTAATGCTTGATCACTCTGTCTTCACTGTCGTAGGCGGCCAGATAATAATTTTCCTCCCGCCAGATCAGGGCCCAGGGACTGACGCATTTGTTGCCGTTTGGTCTGGGCACCAGCTGCTTTTTAAGATTCCAGTCCAGGTAGACGAAAGAGATCTGCTTATTTTCCTGAATAGCCCGGTGGATCGCATCAATGCTGTAATAAATGCTCTCATTCTCCGTCTTGACTCTTCCGGCCACATAGACCTGTCGCTGCAGTTTACCGGCATCGTTTTTCCCGGCGATCTGCTCCAGCTTCCGGATCAGTTCTCTGGATTTTTTCGTGGTGATAAACCGGGAAGACTGTACCGCGTCCACCAGCAGCTTTAATTCCGGAAGTTCAAACTCCCGGCTGCCCAGATAATATCCGCCTCCCAGTCTGCTCTGCACCTGCACCACATCATAGCCGAAATCCGCAAGACATTCCATATCGTTGTAGATACTCTTGCGCTCTGCATGGATTCCCTGATTTTCCAGATATTTGATGATATCCGGTGTGCTCATTGGATGGTTTTCATCCGTGTTCTCCCGCAGCATCTTGATCAGATATAAAAGTTTTAATTTCTGTCCCGAAGATTTTGCCATGGATTATTCTTCTGTCTGTTTCTTTTCCTCTGCTGCATTCTTTTTCTTGCGCAGAGTGATTCCCAACGTAATGGCCACTGCACCTACAACCGCAATGACTACCAGTACTACCAGATAAGATAAAAATGAATTCAAAAAGCTTACTGCCATAATGTCTTCTCCTTTTCCCGATATCTTTGTATCCCGAAACTATTGCATGTATTAGAAGTATACCAACGAAATCCCCGTATCGTCAAGTGGTCCCTTCGGATATGGCCGCCGGTGTATTTATCCATTTTCCTGTCTTAAGAAAATTTTCCGCCTGTCCGGAAGCCTTCTTTATGATCTGTTCCTCATACCCCATCATCTGAAGCAGACGGATCGCATTTCTGGTGGATGCTTTTCCCGGCAGCAGCTGATAGGGGAACAGGATATCACCGTCCCGGATCACTTCCTCAAAATGATAGTTGTCATAGTATTCCTTCAAAAGCTCCGTCATTTCAATATCATGGGTAGCGGCAAAACCAAGCGTTCCGCTCTCCGCCAGACGGATCAGGATCTGCGTTGCCGCAGCGATCCGCTCCACCGTATTGGTTCCCCGAAGCACCTCATCCACAAAACAAAGCACTGGAGTTCTCCGTTCCCCGGCCGCATCCAGGATTCGTTTCAATGACCGGATCTCCACAATATAATAGCTCTCCCCGTTTTCCATGCTGTCCCGCAGGGCCATGGAGGAAAAGATCTGAAATATCGGTGCATGATAACTTTCCGCCGCGCAGGTATGGATCGTCTGTGCCAGAACGGCATTCACCGCCACCATTTTTAAGAACGTGGATTTACCGGAAGCATTGGACCCCGTAAGCAGAATTCCTCTGTCCGCCCGGATACTGTTTTTCACCGGCTGTGACAACAGCGGATGCCAGCCCTTCTTCATATGCAGAAAAGCTTTCTCCGTATCTTCTTCCAGTTTCGGAATACAGTACCCTTCCAGAGATTTCCGAAATCCGCCTACGGATATGGCCATATCCAGGTACCCGGTGATTGCAAGCATGGTTTCCACTTGTCCGGTCTTTTTCCGCAGCTTTTCCAGCATCCGGTTAAACTGAAAGATATCCAGATGCAATATCATCCGCAGATAATCCGCAAGGATATCCAGAGGATTTCCACCAATCTTTCCCTGATTTCCGGCCATGACCCAATAGGCTCCCCGCCTCAACTCCAGCAGGCTCTTCAGTGCCTCCCGAAGTTCATCCAGTTCTCTCCTGTATACCGGTATTTTCTGCTTCTCCAGTTCTTCACATACATCGATCAGCCGTAATACATAAGCGAAGCTGATAATATACGGTTCGATCACTTTTTTCTCCCGAAAATATGTCATGATATGCCAGAGCATACACAAGACGATTCCTATGGTACCCATCGCAGGCTGTACGAACAATAACAGGAGAAATGGAAGGTACAGCAGATTTCCCAGCACAATCTTACGGTTGGAACGCTCCCCCAGATAATCCAGGTTATCCAGATAATCGTAGAGAGAATATTTTCCCAGATGTCCCAGCCGTTTCATCAACAGCTGGATCCTTACTTTTATATTCTCCTGCCCCTGCAGCCAGTTAACCACTTCTTCCAGATGTTCCAGTGCCTCTCTCCCGCAGGAAATATTCCGGAGCGTATAGTACAGATATTCCTCTCCCGCCGCAGAATAGGTCCGGTCGATCCGGCGAAAGACCTCGTCCATTCCCAGATCGTTCCATGTGATATCATCCAGCTGCTTCTCTTCCTTATGCCGTTCCAGATAGCTGCCCAGTCTTGCAAACCTCTCCAGTGAATATTCCTTCGGTGGTTCTTTTCCGTAATTTTCACGAAGATACTTCTTGAAAAGTTTTTCCTGATTTTTCGTCTGTATCAGCTCCTGCACTATCATAAATATAAAAAGCAAAAGCAATACGCCCGCAAATACAACAAATTCCAAATTTTTTCTCTCTTTTCCGGATATAAGAAGGCAGGCACCGCCCTGTGCAGTGCCCGCCCCCATATTCTGACCTGTTTTTTATATTTCTTATTTGTAAAACTCTTTATGCGACAATAAAGAACTTTAACAGGAAGATCAAGGATAATACATAGGTAAGTACGGATACGTCCTTAGCTTTACCGGTAAATACCTTGATAACGGTATAGGTGATCAGACCGATACCGATGGCATGTCCGATAGATCCGGAGATCGGCATGGCGATCATCATCAGAGCCACGGGAAGCGCCTGGCAGATGTCATCAAAATCTACATTCTTAAGACCTGCTACCATAAGGACACCCACATAGATCAATGCGGAAGAAGTAGCTGCCGCAGGAATGATACCGGCGATGGGTGCGATGAAGATACATGCAAGGAACATAATACCGGTGGTCAGTGCGGTCAGACCGGTGCGTCCGCCTGCTTCCACACCGGAGGCAGACTCTACGAAGGTGGTAACGGTGGAAGTACCGGTTACGGAACCTGCCAGAGTGCCTACTGCATCAGACAAAAGTGCCTGCTTCATGTTAGGCATTTTTCCATCCTTATCCAGCATTCCCGCACGGCTTGCGGTTCCTACCAGAGTACCAATAGTATCAAACATATCAATGATACAGAATGTAACGATCAGAGTAATTGCAGTAAACCAGCCAATCTGTGCAAATCCCTGGAAGTTAAACTTAAACAGTGTAGTGGACGCCATATCTCCGAAGGCGGGTACGAAGGATGCAGTTGCCAGAGAAGCAAAGGGATTGGTTCCCAGGAAAATGGCCTCTCCTGCCCAGTAGATGATGCTGGCGATCAGCATCCCCAGTAAAACAGCACCCTTGACGCCTCTCTGTGCCAGAACAACAATGGCAAACAGACCTACGAACATGGTAACAACCGACAACACCATTGCGGAATATCCGGATCCCATATTGGTCTTAGCCAGTGAAGGAGTCAGTGCACCGAAGAAGTCTCTCATAGCATAGAAAGGTCCGCCGTTCTCGGAATAGATTCCTGCATTGGAACCGACGCCGATGTTTAACAGCATCAGACCGATGGCCGGTGCGATACCGAGACGTACGCCCAAAGGAATGGCATCCACGATCTTCTCACGGATATTCAGCACGGAGAGGATCAGGAATACAATACCTTCCACCAGAACAATACACAGGGCAGCCTGGAAGGATGCCACATAGGTCATGCCGGTCAGGGCTACGATATTGGTTACTACGACTGCAAAAAAGCTGTTCAGTCCCATGCCGGGTGCCATGGCAAAAGGCTTGTTTGCCAGAAATGCCATTACGATGGTACCGATGGCGGATGCAATACAGGTTGCCAGGAAAACACCGTTCCACAGCTCCGGCATGGTATCCTTGCCAAAACCGGTCAGCAGGTTCGGATTCAGGGCTATGATATAAGCCATGGTCATGAACGTGGTCAGTCCGGCAATGATCTCTGTCCTTGCGGTGGTGTTGTTTTCCTTCAGTTTGAAGATTTTTTCTAACATCTTTTCCCTCCTAAGTATTCTGGGAGCCATGCGGGGAACTCCGTTCTATGTCTTCTGAGTTATTTTTCTTACTCAGTCAACAGTCTCTTTACGATCTTCTCGCATTTTGTGTAAATACGTTCCGGATTCTCTCCCACATTAAATTCTCCGTTACGATACAAAATCTTGCCGCCGATCATGGTCATGCAGACATTGGACTTGCTGCCGCTGTAAACCAGATTCTTGGGGATGTTGTGAATGGGATGCATATTGGGCTGGTGCAGATCGATCATAATAAGATCTGCATATTTTCCCTTTGCAAGAACATCTGCGCGGTTCAGGCGCATTGCCTTGGCACCGTTCACCGTTGCCATCTTCAGTACCTCCACGGCATCCATGCTGGACGCATCCTTCTCTAACAGTTTGCTTAAGCCGGTGACTAAGAACATCTCCCGGAACATGTCCAGACAGTTATTGCTGGCCGGTCCATCGGTTCCAATGGCTACCGGGATCTTGTGCCGCACATAGTCGGCAATGGGTGCAATGCCGCTGGCCAGTTTCGTGTTGGAGCCGGGATTCGTGATCACATACATCCGATGTCTGCGGAAGACATCCATATCCTGTTCCGTCACATGAACGCAGTGGAAACCTCCTCCGCCAAAATCAAACATTCCCAGAGAGTCTAAGAACATGGGCGGTGTCATTCCGTAGCGAGCCTTACACTCTTCCACTTCCTTCTCCGTCTCGGAGATATGGGCATATACCGGTGTCCGGTAATGATGTGCCATTTCCGACACTTTCCAGAGCAGTTCCTTGGAACAGGTATATTCCGCATGAAATCCCAGCTGGTAACTGATCAGAGAATTCTTCTTATTCCATTTTAAAAACTCCTCTTCTACCTGTTTTGGAGAAGAACTGAAATTATTCAGTCCGGATACCAGTACACAACGCATTCCGGTGTCCAGACAGGCCTCAGCAATAGTATCCGGTGTCAGGTACATATCGAAAATGGAAGTCACTCCTGAGGTCAAGTATTCCAGCACTGCCAGTCTGGTCAGTTCATAGATGTCCTCACCGGTCAGTTTTGCTTCCAGAGGAAATACCTGCTTGTTCAGCCACTGATCCAGAGGCAGGTCATCTGCCATGGAGCGCAGGAAAGTCATACCGGAATGGGTATGTGCATTTTTAAATCCGGGCATCAGAAGGTTTCCCTTGCAATCCAGTTCGATATCCCACGCAATTCTGGGGAACTGGGATTTGTCCCATTCCTCCGCAAGTTCTTTCTGTTCCGCCACATAGGCGATCTTGTCGTTTTTTACCCATACTTCACCATAGAAGACTTCTCTGCCGGGTTCCATGGTGAGAATTCGTGCATTATATAATCTGATATTCATCTGATTGCATCTCCTCCAAATCCAAAGGGAAGTAATTCTTTTAAGGTATAGCGTTGATAATCCTGTTCACTATTTACCACGTAGATCACAAAATCATCCCTGCAAAATTCCTGCATCACCTGTCTGCAGATACCGCATGGATACGCATATTCCACCGGTGCCTCTCCGGATATTCCTCCGGCAATGGCAATGGCTGTAAATTCCCGTTCTCCCTCGCTGACCGCCTTGAAAAAGGCGGTACGCTCCGCACAGTTCGTAGCTCCGTAAGAAGCGTTTTCAATATTACCGCCAAGGTATCTGTGTCCATCCGCAGTCAGTAGTGCCGCTCCCACCGTATAACCGGAATAAGGAGCATATGCCAGTTTTCTGGCTTCCAATGCCTGGCTGACCAATGCCTTTTCTTCTGTCTCCTGGATCATCCGCATCTCCTTTTTCTCTGTGTCTATACAAATTTCTTCACAGATTCCGTTACCAGCTTCTTGAATCTGGGAGCTGCCATATCCGCAGCTTCCTGTACTTCCTCATGATTCAGAGGCTGATCTGTCATTCCCGCCGCCAGATTACTGATACAGGAGATGCCACAGATCCGCATTCCCATGTGGTTGGCAGCAATTGCTTCCACCACTGTGCTCATGCCTACCGCGTCACAGCCAAGTGTCCGGAGCATACGGATCTCTGCCGGAGATTCGAAGGACGGGCCGGTCAGCTGGGTATAAATACCCTCCTGTAAATAGATACCGTTCTCCTTCGCGGTCTCACGGATGATCTGCTGTAAGTCCTTGTCATACACATGGCTCATATCCGGGAAACGCAGTCCCAGTTCATCCATGTTGGCACCGATCAGAGGATTGGGGGCAAACACGGAAATATGATCTCTGATCAGCATCAGGTCACCGGCATGGAAAGAAGTATTCACACCGCCTGCCGCATTGGTCAGAAACAGAATCTCAGCGCCTAACAGTTTCATCAGTCTGGTGGGCAGTACCACATCCGTCACATCATAACCTTCGTAGCAATGTACTCTTCCCTTCATACACACCACAGGAATCTCATCGAGATAACCGAAGATAAATTTACCGGCATGCCCCGGTACGGTGGAAACAGGAAATCCCTCGATCTCCGCATAAGGGATCTCTGTCACCACACGGATCTGTTCCGCATAATCGCCCAGGCCCGATCCCAAAACAATCGCCACCTTAGGTACAAAATCCGTCTTTTTTCTCACACACTCATAACAGTTCTGTAATTTTGCATATACCTGATTCATCTATATCCTCCGTTTAGCCGTATTTTCATGCAATTTAGCAAATATTCTTCCTGTTTTTCAGAAAAATAAAGCAAAGTCAACAAAGGTATTATACAAAATGCACGGGAAAAAAGCAATGGAAAGCTAACATCCCATACAATTTCTCCGTGCTTCGCACTCTCGAAATTGTAACCCACATTCGCATTTCGGACTATCGTCCTCCCCTGCTCATGTGTGTTTACTCCCCTCATAGAAAGTCTGTTTTGCCTGCAGGCAGTCTTGCAGACTTTCCATGGGTGGGTTATGGAATCATATAATAATACAAACCATGCCACCGTTGCTGTCGTTGACGATCTTTTGCATGGTATCCTGGAGTTTCAGCTGGCTCTCTTCTCCGATGGAAGCAACTTTCGTGGTGATGCCGTCATCCACCAGCTGTTCCACAGTCTTGCCGAAGATATTAGTCTCCCAGATACCGTGCTCCGCCTCCGCCTGATCGATAAACTGGATCAGATCCTGAGCCTGCTGTTCTGTGCCCACGATGGGAGCGATCTCTGTCTCGATATTTGCGCGGATCATATGTATGGAGGGGCTGCTGGCCTTGATTTTGACACCAAACTTGTTGCCATGTCGGATCAATTCCGGTTTCTCCAGTGCAATGTCTTCTCTGTCCGGAGTCACAACGCCGTAGCCTTTGATCTTCACCATGGACAATGCATCCTGCACCTTCGTATATTCCTTTTTCATTTCTGCCAACTCTTTTAGTTTATTCAACAGTTGGTATTCATCCTCTACGTTCTCTCCTAACATTCCTGAAAGCATTTCGTAATAATACCTGTCGTCGATTCCTACCTGTACCGGAACAATACCGTTCCACAACTGCACCGGCTCCATCTTGCAGCTTTGAATATAATCTCCCTGCAATTCCACAGGGTGTCCCGCCACATCCCGAATCCGGTCATAGCTGTTCATCAATTCCCGGATCTGTCTTAACAGGTCCTGTTTTACCGCATGATCCACCGGAAGCATATCCATCCATTTCGGGAAATAAAATTCCACTGCTGTCAGAGGAAATTCATACAGGATTTTTTCCAGAAGGCGATTAATATCTTCCTTTTTCAGTTGCTCGCAGTTCACCGGCATCACGGCCACATCGTATTTCTTCCCGATTTCCTCCGCTACCTGTCTGGTCTCCTCGGAATAAGGTTTCTGGCTGTTCACCAGCACAAGGAAGGGTTTTCCGGACTTTTTCAGCGCCAGGATTGTCTTCTCTTCCGCTCCCAGATAATTGCTTCTGGGAAGTTCCCCGATACTGCCGTCCGTAGTGATTACAAGACCGATGGTGGAATGATCCCGCATGACTTTATCCGTGCCGATCTCTGCCGCCTGGGTAAACGGAATCTCTTCCTCCGACCAGGGAGTCTTCACCATGCGCTCCGCATCTTCTTCCATGTGTCCCGCCGCACCGTCGATCATATATCCCACACAGTCGATCAGCCGTACCGATACTTCAATATCATCATTCAGTCGCACCTTTGCCGCTTCGTTGGGAATAAACTTTGGCTCCGTAGTGGTAATGGTCTTACCTCCCGCGCTCTGAGGCAGTTCATCCTGTGCCCGCATTCTGGCATGTTCATCCTCCATATAGGGCAGCACCATTTCATCCATAAAGCGCTTGATAAATGTAGACTTTCCGGTCCTCACCGGTCCCAGTACCCCTATGTAGATTTCCCCTCCCGTCCTTTGTTGTATATCCCGATACAGATCGTATGTATTCACTGCATAGTCCATAAAAATACCTCCTGCCATTGGTGTTATATGTATATGCAGGATGCAAGCAATTATGAATTAACTTGAAAGTTAGCATAGCTACGAGCCATGCAAAAATAGAACGGAATACCTCGGTGGGAGCTTGCTCACACAAGAGGTTATTTCGTTCTATTTTTATACGGCGACAGCCGTCTATGAAATAAGATTGACAGCGTTCTTTGCTGACAATCTTATGAATAGGCATGGTTCGTAGCGGAGGGAGCCTTAGACCAGACGAACTCCCGAAGCGGCAGAAGGCCCTCAGGCAGATATCGGTCTCCGAGTGTGAATTTTCTAAAGCAGTGGATAAAGTGTATCTCATCCGAACGGGCACGGCTCTAGGCGACATCCATGTCGCCGGCCGCCTGTCGCAAACATCGTGTTTGCTCCACCCTGATGGCTCACCACTGCTTAAGAAAATATCAACACGCTCCGACAGACATCTGCCTGAGGACCTTCTGCTACTCCGGGAGTTCTGTTTGTATTTAAAACGCCAATTTCTGCGAAAAAAATACAAAAATATGAAATTTTGATATGTAAAAAGTCTCTATTTTGTAAGCGCCAAATAATCCGACGGTGCCTATAAATTTGCCCCAACTCATTTTGAGTTGGAACACTTTACTACAAATTCATTCTCATATTTTTAGAGTTTGGAGTTTTTCGCTCCAGGGTGCCAGTTCTGCAAGCTGCTCATCACTCCAGGTTTCATCCGGCCTTTGCTCCAAAATATAGCTGAGGTAACTATAGATTTTTAAGTTGTGTGCCTTTGTCATCTCCACCATCGTGTAAGCAATGGCACTGGCCTGTGCACCTTCCACAGAGTCACTGAACAGCCAGTTCTTGCGACCGACCGTGAACGGCCGGATGGCATTTTCACTGAGGTTATTGGTGAAGCTGCAGCGTCCGTCTTCCAGATAAGTCATGGAAGTCTCCCGACGGTTCTTCACATAGGTCAGCGCCTTGTCCAGGCGAGTGTTACGGGTGGGATTCTGACTGTCGACCCACGCCCAAAAGGCCTCGAGAACCGGCTTTTCCTTCTCGAGACGCATCTGTTTGCGTTTTTCATAATCCGTCCCGCATTTGCTGGTAATGGTGCTTTCCAGTCTTGCCAGACGATCGCAGTAGTGGACACCCTGTACTGCCGGCTGGTCGTAATCCAGCTGTTTTCCTTTCGGAATGGCATCCACGAAGTATCTGCGGATATGTGCCCAGCAGGAACAGCGCTTTATGCCGGACACTTTATTGCAGCCCTGGTAGCCATCGGTTTCCAGATAACCCTGAAAGCCATCCAGGAAGTCTGCCGCATTGTTTCCGCTTCTTGTCGGAGTGTATCCGTATAGAAGAATGGCAGGCTGACCATCTTCCCCGGTGCGGAACAGCCACATGAATGACTGGCTTTCAGCACTCCGCCCGGGTTCCTTCAGGACCTGTACCCGGGTCTCGTCTGCCATGAGGAACTCCCTCTGTAGAAGCTGACGATGGAAGTAATAAAAGGTGCTGACAGCGATGCCGTGCTCACGACACCAGTCGATATCTGTCATGCCGCTGGAGCGGCATTCATTGATAAATTTCAGCTGTTCCTCTTTGGGAACACGGGGTTTACGGATATTTGCCATGATGTTGTCCTCCATAATTGTAGTTGTTGTAGTGAAATAGTCTAACTATAATTATGGATTTAGAGGTGGTTCTTGGCTAGCTGCGGGAATATTTGGCGCTTACGATTGTTGTATCATTTCTTGTTTAACTCCTCAACATACTTCCTCGCATCCTTAATAAAACTCCAAATCATAAGAATCATAATAATCCCTATCGGAAACGCTGATATGATACTCACGGACTGAATATTGCTCATTGAACTCTCAGAAAACACTAAAGCTATTGGAAGCACTATAAGTAGAATACACCATAATAGAAGAATCATTGTATGGGGTTTTTCACCTTCATTCAATTCTTTATAGCTATAGCACGCTGCCGTATATGCTATAGAATCAAATGATGTTGCATAAAAAGCTATCATGCAAATCAGTGTTAAAATTAATATTATTGTGGCGCCAGGCATTGTTGAAATAATATTAAGAATTAACTCATACAAATCTCCATTTGCTTCATACTGCGCAATAAAATCTGCGGTACCACAAGACTGTAGTCCCAAAGAATAGTTCCCCAATACGACAAAACTGATAATTGTAGAACCTACACCAAATACATAACCGCCCAAAATTGTCTGCCTTATAGTTCTTCCTTTCGAGATATTTCCGATAAAAAATGGAGCAGCTATACACCATACCATCCAGTAAGCCCAATAATATATTGTCCAATCTTGGGGAAAATGCGTTGTCCTCTCTGGATCTGTATAGGTGGCCAACTCAATAAAATGTTGTAACATTTTGCCTATTGACTGTATCCCATTTTCTATAATGAATCTCCCCTGACCCCCGATCAATAAAACTATAACCAATAATCCAAAGAATAAATAGATGCATAATTTAGCCAGAAAGCTAATCCCCTTAAATCCATGTAGAACAGCATATGTGTAAACAGCGCAGGTGAGTAAAAGAATAATAATTGTAACCACTGTTCTGCTAACCGTTATATTAAATAATTTTAGAATAATACTCGCCATTAATGGCGTTGCAACAGAAAAAGTAGTTGCTGTACCTGCCAAAAGGGCAAACAAAGCAAATAAATCAATAATTCTTCCCCAAAGTCCATCTGCATAGTTTCCAATAACCGGACGACATGCCTCACTATACCTTTGCCGTGTACGTTTTCTTACATGCAACATAAAACCAAATGCAACTGCCAATACTAAATAAAATGCCCATGGAATAAGGCTCCAATGAAACAATGGAAATACTCCTGCCCACTCATTAATGGAGCCAAGCTCTGTTATATGTGGATTCGTTGCATACATTACCCATTCAGAAAAAGAATAAAATAGGATGTCAGCTGCAAGTCCACAAGTAAACATCATACTCCCCCATGCAAAAAAAGAATATTTTGGAGTTTCATCTGGCCTTCCCAACACAATATCTCCATACTTTGAAAAAGCCAAAAATAAGGATATTATAAGAACCCCCACCCCCATTATTAAATAGTAAATTCCAATAGTATCTCCAAAGAAAAAACGCACCTGACTTATTACAGCATTTGCTTGCTCTGAAAATAAAAACAACAGCATTGCAAGCCCCATAATCAAAATAAATGGAACCAACGTTACCATCCAATCAATTCGATTTCTATCTGTCTTTTTCATTTCTGTCTTCTCCCCTCATCCTTGTAACTGCTGTCTAATGCAATCAGTTCCTCTAAGCTATCTATTTCTACTATATCGTCCTCTTGCATGGGCATTATCCCTAAATCATAATCCTCAAAATGACAAAACATCGCTACATCATCCCAATAAATTTGACGATTATCTTTATTTTCAAATTCCTCTTCCAAATGTTTTCTTAATTTGATACCGTCTTTAGCAGTCCATCTTGATACTGAGTATAGCTGCCACCCTTTCGTCCCTCCCGTTCTGGAACAGGATACTACTTTTCCCCTCTCTACCTGCATTAACCACTCATCAGTGCTCTTTTCTGTCCAAACAGCATTATATCCTGATTTTTCAAATTTCGAGGTGAGAATAGCGTCATTATAAATTATTTGATCACCATCCAAAATAATTGCATCTTCTAAATGTTCTCTAACTACATAGAGCGAAGATATATTATTATATACATCAAAAAAAGGGTTTTCCACAAGTGTTACACCTTTATATTCCTTCGACAAACTTTCGAATTGCTCTTTTAAATAGCCTACAACAATGTATATTTCATTAATTCCATTTGCATGAAGCCCCCGAATAACCGTGTCTATCATCCTTTCACCATTTACTTTAATTAATGGTTTAGGTGTCTCCAATGTAACCGGTCGCATTCTCTTGCCTAATCCAGCAGCCATTATTATAGCTTGTTTTACCTTATGCATTTAAAATGTCCCTCCCAATTCATCAATTACAATCTTATAGTATTCCTTAGCATACCTATATTGCCTCAGAGAATATTCTCCAAATTCAACTCCCAAGTTTCTCTTATATTCACACCAATTACTCCACAATAGTCCACAGGCTGCTATGTAACAATAAATCTTAATTCTTATTTCCAAAGGACATTTTCCTTCAAAATAAATGTCTATTAATTTATCTATCTGTTCTCTGCTATATAGAGAATAAATACAAAACATGGGGATCCTGCATACCTGCATATTCCCAGTCTATTAATCTGACTGTCCCATCGGTCGTAAATAAAAAATTATCCGGAACTGCATCAATATGAGTAAGGCATTTTTCCTTCGTCTGTGTATCAATATATTTTTTTAAAATAAATACGTTATTCTTTGTCTGTACATAGTCTCTGTAAATAGATGCTTTATCCTCCCACAGACTTTCATAAAACTCTATTTGGATAAAAATATCAAATTCATGGCTTACAATTAACTTTTGATTATGAAATTCTCTTAGTTTTTTCATACATGCCTTGAGATCTTCTTCGCTATGAGCATCACAAGTTCTTGCTCCTTCCAAGAATTCCGTAATTTTATATCCAGTTTTTGGATTTATGTATGCAATATCATCACAGATTCCTTTCCCCCTTAACACCTCATAAACTTCGGCTTCTTCCCGACGGTTAATCAATCTGTCTGTTCCTTCTCCCGGGATACGCATAATATATTTTTTTCCCTTACATCGAAATAAAAATGATCTATTCGTCATTCCTTTTTTTAGTACAACAATATCTGTAATACTCGCTAATTTCACATCAAGAACTTGCGCTATGATATTCATTGCTTCTGTTTTTAATGTATTAGAATCTTCATCCAGTTCTCTTAACTGTTCATATGTATTAATCTCTACATATCTCTTAGCATTTACAATTCTCGCCTGAACAATCATTCTATCCTTTTCATATAGAGTCGTCTCCCAAAAGGACTCATTATATGCGGATATCTTATCAAGCCTTTCCAATTGCTTTTGAACAAACTTGCTCTGTTCCTCTATCAGGTATGTAATCCCTATCATTTTATTTCCAATTTCTTCTACTTCTCTCTGAACTAATTCCTGCTTTCGATTAACCCTCACATCACTATTTTTATCCATTTCATCACTTACCATATACCACGAATACAATTCATACTTATTAAATGGATTTTTATCGCACCATATATCGCATGGAACAATATAGGTATTATTTAAATGCGAAGCAGCAAGACAAAGAGAATGTAAATTGTTTTTGAATGAATATTCCTCATTTACGATCAATTTCACCCCGTATTTATCTATTAAATACTCGAATTCTTCTTTCATAAAACCAACAACCACATAAATTTCTGTTATATCCATTTCATGTAAGTGTTTTATTATGCGTTCTATTAATATTTCTCCCTTAACTTCTATTAAGGCTTTGGGTATTTGCATATTTATAGGAACCATACGCATTCCAAAACCCGCCGCCAAAATGATTGCATTTCTGGGTGCCTTATTCTCTAAATCTCTTCTTGCCTTATCTGTTAATTTATTGTCTTCATTTATATAACCCTGACTCATCAAACTGTGCAAAGCTTTATTAACCATTCCCAATGAATAATTAGTTGTCTCTGAAAGTATTCTTTGCGTCGCAAATTGTTCCTGCTGTATTTCCATCAAAATATCTGCTTCTTGCTTATTCATTATTCTGCCTTTCATGAAAATCTAATTTTTGTTTTTCGTGAACATATTTAATTTAATGTCATGCGTCGAATTATAGTTCCCGCCTACGGCAGTTTTACCGCAGATTAAATCCGGCATCTCCTTCATATCATCTATCTTAACGTGCTGTTTTTTACGGCACGTTTTTATCTGCCCTCTTGGCCATTCCCGTTCTTTCCCATATAGTTCTTACGTAACCAATAGAAAAAGAGAAAGAACAGCCCCTCCTACAGTTCGTTCTTTCTCTTCACCAATTCAAGTGCTGCAAAGCAGGTCCTCTGCAGGGTCATACCCTAATAAATGGTTGCCTGTCATATAAGCAGTCACTTCGCATTGTTATGTAACTCTTATGATAAGAAAAAACTTACTGTTATGCAAGATATTTCGTATAAAAACTTCATCAAAATCTCTTTTTGATTCCTACATGGCGAAATTTCAGCCCCATCTCGAGACCTGTCCCCTCTGTGGAAGCACCGCCAACTGTCACATCCACGACTACTATGACCGCTCCCTGGTTGATTTTCGCTCCGGAATCCGGACTCGCTACAGTCTCTGCGTAATGCACATCTTCTGCGACAGCTGTGAGCACGCCCACGCCATCCTTCCGGATGTCATGATCCCTTATTCCAGTTTCAGTCTGCTCTTTATTCTGTGCCTTCTCGGGCAGTACTTTGCAGACCGCTTTACTGTGGAGCAGCTCTGTGAAAGATATGGCATCTCACAGAACCGTTTCTATCAGTGGCTCTCCCTCTGGAGATCCCACAAACGGGACTGGCTCGGGCTTTTGGAGGATCTCTCTGTTTCTGACCTTTCTTTCCTCAGGGGCATCCTTGTGTCAGACCGCTTCTCAGATTTCTCCATGCAGTTTGCCCTGCGTTTTTCGTATTCCTTTCTCCAGTCTCACAGCAATCCGGTTCCTCCGGTTTGAAAAACGCACGGTACCATCAGCTGGTGTTTGCTCCCGACATCTCCATCTTCTGACCACACGACCGGGGGATGGATGCCTCCGGGATTTCCTCTTATGATAAGGGAAAACATAAGAAGGAGGCTTTTCCCATGCGTAAAGACACTGAAACTCTTAAACATGATGCCGAAGTGGCACAGTTCCGCTTCGCCATTGACTCTTCCGGACGGTTCTACCGTTTCCTACAGTTACAAAACACTGGAAAAATGAAAATCCCTGTACAGCCGGGGCGGTCTTGATGCCCTGATGCCCACCGTCCGGTCTGACAAAGGCATTTCCCATGCACTGAATGATGAGGCCATTGCCGAGATCTACCGGGTCAAGAAAGAACATCCGCGCATGAACGCCACGCAGATACATGCGCATCTCATAAAGGAATCTTTTCTTTCCGCTGCAGTCAGCGTGGATTCCGTGCAACGTTTTATCAGGTTCAACGATCTCAAATCTGCCAGGGATCCGAATCTCCGGGACCGTAAGGCCTATGAAGAGGACGCATTCGGCAAGATCTGGCAGGCGGATACCTGTTACCTTCCACACATCACCGAAAACGGCCAGACCAGACGCATCTACTGTATCATGATCATTGATGACCACTCAAGGCTCCTGGTCGGCGGAGAGCTGTTCTATAACGACAATGCCTGCAACTTCCAGAAGGTTCTCAAGTCTGCCATCGCTGCCTATGGCATCCCGGACAAGCTCTACGTTGACAACGGCTGCAGCTATTCTAATAAACAGCTGTCCATGATCTGTGTCTCCATCGGGGTGTTGCTCCTTCACACAAAGATCCGTGGCGGTGCCAGTAAGGGCAAAGTAGAACGCCATTTCCGCACCCTGAAGGAGCGCTGGCTTTACACCCTTGACATCAGTTCCATTACTTCGCTGTCGCAGTTCAACACGATGCTCAGGGATTACATGCGTTCCTATAACACTACCTTCCACAGGGGCATTGGTTCCACTCCCCTGGAGCGTTTTCAGGCTTCTAAGGATCATCCCCGGAGACCTCAGTCTGCACAGTGGCTGGAGGACTGTTTTTACAACCGTATCACCCGCAAAGTCAGGAAGGATTCCACCATTACCATCGACTCGGTCTGCTATGATGTTCCCATGCAGTTCATCTCCGCAAAGGTGGATATACGCTATCTTCCGGATGACATGACTTCCGCCTACATCCTGGCTGATGATAAGAAGTTCCCTATCCGCCGGATCAACCGTAATGACAACTGCCATACTAGGAGAAACAATCTTCCTCCCATCGACTATGCAAAAGCCGGAGGTGATGTCTGATGTATAACTCCTACTACGGGCTTACCTTCAACCCTGTTGACAAACAACAGCTGAAGGAAAAAGACCACTTCATTTCCAAGGACTTTACCGAAATGACCAACTGCTTGAATTATCTCAAGGATATCCGGGGGATCGGGGTGTTTACTGCCAGACCGGGCATGGGAAAGTCGTACGCTCTCCGGTGTTTTGCTGTTGGTCTGAATCCCAGTCTCTTCCACATGGAATACCTGTGCCTGTCCACCATCAGCGTGGCTGATTTTTAAAAACAGCTCTGTTCCCTCCTCGGTGTATCCGACAAGGGCGCTAAGACCGGTATGTTCAAAGCCATCCAGGAGCAGATCACCTATCTGTACAAAGAAAAACGCCAGCCCCTGCTCCTTGCCGTTGATGAAGCACAGTACCTAAACACCGGAATCCTGAACAATATCAAGATGCTCATGAACTACGGCTATGATTCCGTGAATTACTTTACACTGATCCTGTGCGGAGAATCCCATCTCAATGATACGCTCCGCAAACCGGTACACGAAGCACTGAGACAGCGGATTACCGTCCACTATAGCTATGCAGGGCTTTCGGATGATGAAGTTTCAAAGTACATCCTCCACAAGCTTCAGCTGGCCGGTGCCTCGTCCACCATCATTGACCCGGCAGCACTTGCAGCCGCGCACAGTTTTACCCAGGGAAATCCTCGACTCATTGACAACCTGATGACGGATGCCCTGACCATCGGCTCCCAGCAGGACAGAAAAGTCATCAATGCTGAGAGCATCCGTGCTGCTGTTGACAATCAGGGCCTTTATTAATGAAGTTTTCAAAGGACATTTCTAAGGCTGTGACTCAGGTCATGGCCTTATTTCAAAAGCAGCTGTGCTGCTCTTCAAACAAAGCTACGACAATCTGCCGCCAAGCCGCGGAGAATCTGCGGCAGGTACTGGTACGGCACAGTCGGGGAGATGTTATCACCGAAATCAAAGTTCAGTTTGTGCCTCCCACAATGTGCCGTCTGACAGCGGAGAAGATTTGGCTGGATATTATTTTCAACTGCAAGGGTATTAAGATCTTTTCCCCCCTTAAGCAGTTCGATTATAAGGTCTGATTTAAATTTGGCACTGAAATTTCTTCTTTGTCTGGACATGTTTGTGAATCCTTTCTTTCGTACTAATTTAAGTATATCAGATTCATTAAAAACTGTCCGAAAAAGTGTCTTAATTTATGAGACCATTATAATGGGGAGATAAAACAAATCGTGAAGGACATGCTGCAAAAGTTTATTTTAATGCTCTTTTTGGTTTGGATTTTACGAGAACGACAGATTGTTCGGTTAACTCTGCGCTGAATTATGGTTACAGCATTATTCTGTCTGCATTTACAAGAGAGATTACCGCAAATGGTTATATTACCCAACTTGGACTGTTTCATGATAATATGTTCAATCAATTTAATCTGGCTTCGGATTTGATGGAACCGTTTCGTGTTTTGGTTGATAAGGAAGTTCTTGAAATGAAATTTGAGGAGTTTGAAGTAGACGAAAAACGAAGACTGGTGAACATCCTGAATCATGAAGTGGTTATTGACGGAAAAGTTCAATATGTGAATAATGCGGTGAAAATTTATTGTAAAAGTGTATTTGATGCTTTGAATGAGAATGACAGTTCATTGATTCGCTTTTATAAGTTTGAGTTATAGGTTTATGAGGGTATTAGTATTTTTTGATCTTCCCATGGTTACTGCGGAACAACGGAGGGAATATACAAAGTTT
>OLRS01001178.1_pt1 | contig 27037 bp, 20 predicted proteins | sample 1673171 | NCBI WGS metagenome assembly OLRS01 (sample SAMEA3136762, study PRJEB25190) | human gut metagenome | biome: human gut; feature: human-associated habitat; material: faeces | place: Austria | collected 2013
GAAAAATCACTATGGATTTTTTACTCAAGTGTCCAACTTGATTTTACAATCAACCAAAGGGAAATTTTGCAGGTTCACAACTAGTACCCAAGTCGAAAAAGAAATCATACAAATTATTATACCCAAAAAGCTGTTGCCAACAATCAAAGCTTGCGTGGTAAACGCCTTCATTGTCCTTATACATTTGCAAGAAAAATGCCCCGATAGCAGCGGTATCAATTCCTCGTTCGATACCAGCATTGTTGATTGCTTGGAAGCTTCCTCTAATCATCTCCTTCCAAAACATTCCGCCGACGTCATAACGACTAATCGGATTGTTCCCGCAATATGCAAACATGTTATGTCCATTGAAGCCCTGTCCCGTAGACAAATACGCATCCGCATTAATAAACCTACCCCACCCTGGGTTATAGTACCTGCTCTGCAGATAGTACAGCCCCGTTTCCGTGTCGTAGACGTATCCGCGGTAGCGCAGAGGGTTCTGTGCGCCGAGGGTGGTGGCCAGCGAGCCGGTGGTGGCCAGCGGATTGCCCCATGCGTCGTAGGTGTAGGTCACGACGCGCGTGCCGCTGGTGCTGACGAGGCCGGTCACGTCGCCCTGCGCGTTCTTGACGTAGAAGTAATCCGTGCCGTTGCAGTTCACGGACAGCGGGCCGGTCGAGTCGTAGGTAAAGTGCAGCTTATTGCCGCCCCACGTCAGCTCCACTAGCTGGTCGCCCAAATAGAAGTAGTTGTACGTCGTACCGTTGACAGTTTTGGAGATCCGCAGGCCATCGGCATCGTAGCGGTAGGAAATATCCGTCCCGGCTTTGCTCATCCCCGCCAGCTGACGCCCGTGCTGCCATGTGTAGGCCCACGTGCCGTCGCTGAGAAGATTGCCGAGCGCATCCGTTGTCAGGCTCTGGCCGCCGATGCTCGTGAGCAGATCGCTCCAGCTCGCGTCGCCGTAGCCATAGGCGATGGTGTGCACCGCCGCGCCGAGACTTCCGGCTGTATAGGCGTACTCCGTCTTGCTCTGGATGTTGCCGCCGTCATCGTAGGCATACGTCCATGTCTTTCCCGCCGCCTGATTGTTCTCGCGGACTATTCATTAACTTTCAAGTCCTCCCGCTTTGTTGGACTTGATAGCTTCTGAGCGGTCGAATCTTACGTTCTCCGTTCAGCTGATCGATCGGCTGAACCGTATACGTTGACAAATTGCCATTTGCGTCATGCGCAAAACGGCAGATCATCTCATTTCCCACCAGTCCGCCTGCCCGCGCGTTGTTTCCATACCGATAGTGGACAGCCGTTATAAGCCGTTCCCCCTCGTATGTGTACACTTCCATGTCAAACTCCGTAAATGTTCCTGTCACCGGATCCCGAACCAATGCATACAGGTATCGGACAGGCCGCCCCTTCTGCGTGTCACAGATGCTGATGCCGCAAAGCTCCGTTTTCCCGAACACCTCTTGAAAGCGAAGTCCGATTTCCCGTTCGCTATCTCTCAATAGTACTTCACGGTAATACGGGCCGTTTGTCAGCGCGCTCCACGGCCCGTCAATTATCAGCAGTTCCCCGGCTTCATTGAAGCCGTACATGTAATCAGGCTGTTTTCCGGAGAGTTTTTTCAGAAGACGTCCTCGATCCTTGTTGCCGGTAATGATGTCCAAAACAGGGCTCGGGCAGTAGTAACCACGCTGCAAAGTACATCCGCCCCGCGCGTATTGTCTCCTGACAACTTGACGCAATCCTTCCTCGTAGATCTCTTGCACCGATCCGCAATACTGCCTGTCAATTGTATTCAGCTCTTCACACAGAGCACAGTATTCCTCTTGCTTCATACCACGAGCTTCCTCGCTTTCTCCACATGCTAATAAGGAAAGAATTCGTTTAAAACCTGCAATTCCATTCGAATCCGTCCTAATTCAAATATAACATACTCCCGTTGTAGTGTTAAATTTCCTTATAGGAGGAATCCGCCGCAAAGGGATAGACCAGCTGGTTATAGTTGCTGCGCCAGCCGTAGCCCATTCCGAAGGCATTATTATCCTTGTCGTTGGCGTTATAGACGTGCTTGATTGCCGCCGGCATTCTCGTTCCGGAGAAGCCCAGCCCGTCTGTCACCCAAACGAGATTGCCGGTGTACTGACTGATATAGCCCGTACCCGCCGAACCGGCGCCGACCGAGGTATAATCCCAATAGCTCTCCAGACCGCAGTTGTTGATATAGGTGATATACAGCACCGGCAGCGCCGCCGCGCTGTAGTCCGCCGAGCAGAACTGCGTCCACTCCTCCTTCGCCGCGTTCTCCACGGAATCCGGCATTTTGAAGAGCATACCGTTATTGCCGGTCTGGTACCACTTCTGCGCAATGTCCGTGATGTCCCACGTATACCAGCCGGTATCCTGCACCATCAGGTAATCCTGCACCCGGCTGTCATAGTCCGGGCGGTTGCTCCACTGGAGCGTCTTGGAGTCCCAGCTGCCGCTGACATGGTGCACATTTACCTGCGAGCTTTTGGAGGATTTCTGCAGCTTATACAGGGAGATGCTGGCCTGCACCACCACATCCGCCGATGTAAGCGCCGGAAGATCCACATACTGCATATAGAACCGCTCCACGCCGTAGGGCGCGTAGTAGCCCGCCTCGACCATGCCCCACAGGTAGTTAAAATTCTTACCGGGAGCCACCGTCTGATCCTGAATGTTCTTCGCCCGCAGATCCGCCTCCACGATGGGATCCAGCACCACCGGATACGCGCGCTCCGCCGCATTCATCCACTCCTGCGGCAGCAGATACGTCAGCTCATACGCCCCCGCCGCCTGCTGCGTCAGCTTCACCTGAATCTCATCGTTATACCGCCCGTTTGCATCGTAGAGATACGGGGCAGGCATGTGAAATACGGGCGTCTCGCTGTCGGCGCTCATGGCGTCCACGCTTCCGTCTTCCTGCAGCGTCAGGGTCAGTTCCCCTGTCTGCAGAAGATAACGATAGCCCTCACGTGAATCGGACGCACTCCGAATGACAATCGATTCCTTCAGAATATCAGACTGCAGATCGTAGCGCACATCCACGCCCCGATAGACATCCGCATAGGACGCCCCGGTATTGAGCTTATCCGAAATGGTTGCCTCAAGGGTCTTATCGTCCTCAGAAAAAGAGAGTTCGGGAGACGCAACCTGCAGCGAAGAGGTCTGCACGTTTTCTACCGCCGTGCTCACCTCTGTCTGCACGTCATCCGCATCAAGCGAAGCGTCCGCACTGTCTGACACAACGTCTGTGCGTCCGTTCAATTCGCCGGTAAAGTAAAAGCGCAGTGTGCCCTCATCCTTTGTCAGCTCCACTGCGCTCCCGCCGTCCAGACTGGCCGGAAGCGTGACATCCCACGCACCGGCTGTGTTCCGGTAGACGTCTTCGCTCCCGCACTGCTCGCACCGGAGCGTATTGTCGATTTCCTTCCACTCCCCGTCCTCTTCATAGTGAACGGCAGTGGGATATACGGCCAGCATCCGCTGCCCGTTGGAAAGCAGATATTCCTTTTGGAATCTGCCGCGGCCCTCCGCAAGCTCTGTTACGATTTCCGGATTTTCCTCCGCCGCCGTCTCGGTGTCAATCTCCGCCTGCACAGCAGATTGGCTGCCGACCTCAGCCGCCAGAACTTCGGTTGGAACCAGATATAGGGAGAATACGAATGCCAGGAAAAGTGCCAGGAGTTTTGTTGCTCTCGGTGTTTTCATGTGGTTTTTCCCTCTATCTTTTGTTCCTCTGCCGCTGACTTCAAACACAGTGGTGGGATTGCTCTTGCCGGGGAGATTATGTATTCGCATTTTCGTCTGCATCTGTCATCAGGCGGCAAATTCTGGTAATATTATATGTTCTTCGCGTACTCTTAGCAAGATACAAAATATTTTTCTGTTTTGCTGATAAAACGCTGTTAATTTTTGTGTATTCTATATAATACAAAGATTGCAAATGTCTTCTTCCGCAACACTGCGCCAACCTTAAACAGCAAAGACCAGCCTGCTATGCCAAAGGCGTAGCAGGCTGATTCAAATCATAAGTACAGAAACCGCGCCTTTCGGGCAGTTTGCACTACACGCTGGCAATGCCGTTCTTTATGAGGAGCACCCGGCCGATTTCTTCCTCCAGAGATTCTTTTGGGAAGGCCGCCCGATGCTCAATCTCGGCCTCGGTCAGGTCAATGTGCTCATAATGCCGGTCTACCTCATTCAGAAAGCGCTTGTCCTCCAGTTCAAATTGGTCAAACAACTCGTAGGCACCCGATCTATTTCAAGCCGCTGCGGCCGCTTTTGGCCGTCTGTAAATTCCAAAATGTACTTCGGATGGCCGGTATCGGAGCCGGTCGTATAGATCGTGTAGGGATTGTCCTTCGCCTTTGCACGGCGTGGATGCGTGCCTTTGTTTTTCGGATGTTTTCCATCCATCGTCTTTTCCTCCGTTTCAATATGAATTTGGGGTTTCATATTGAGGGAGGAGGGCCACGGCACCTGATTACCGCAAATTTCTCACCTATTTCGCGGCAAAATCCTGTTGTTCCAAAACATACCTTGCTTTTGTTAACGTTAGTTTGAATAGATACGAACCGCGGCTGTTTTCCCCGATTCCAGCCGCAGACGCACACTCGTTTCCTAAACAGATTGGGGAAACACCTCAAAATTTCTGCCGCAAAAGCAAAAACCGGCTCTGCCATGCCAAAGGCATAGCAGAGCCGGTTCAAAACGTAATTGCAAACGGGTCACCACTTGGGCAGCTCGCACTACCTCCTTATTATGGTTTCTATGATGCGTCTCAGGGACTTCTCTTAACTTTTATAATATCCATACGTATATCCCTCTAAAATTCATGAGACTTCTATGGTTTGATCCAGCGGCGCTCCGTCTGTTTATTAATATTATATCTTTCCATAACTTGGAAATCAATGGATTCACGTGGCGAACCTGACAAATTTATCTGTTTCGTAACTTTTACTGAAATACCACTTTACTTACAGGGCAAAATGGCTATATTTCAAAATCTTCATAGTAACCCGCGGGATAACGGTTCAACTAGCAAAATTTCCCCCATGGTACAGACCGTGCCACTTTTGGGGACGACGTCCACACGATCGGTTTCTCCATCTTGAGGTGGAGAGACTAACCGTATTGTCTCAATCGAAGAAGATGATCATGTCAGGAACAGGGGCGACAGGGCCGTTCTGTCATTGTCCACACTCCAAAAAACGCTGCGCACCACTCCCATGCCAGCAAATCTCGGACAATTGCCCATAATATGGCCGCACTAACTCGTACACACATTTTTGTAATTAACACAACACCGCCGAAGTAAGGAGAGACTGCCCTCACTCCGGCGGTGCTGCCCAGCCTTTCGACACTGTTATGTCAATATTTTTCAGCGCAGTTCACATACGTCAAGCTTTGTCCCTGTTAGAATTACTTAGCGAACAATGCGTCCCATATATCAGAGACATAGATTCCATCAGCCCTGAGATCGTTAGCCAACTGGCAATCTTTCATCGTAGCCACCGACGCCATAATCGCTGTTAACGGCTCACGAGTTGTGAATATCATCCAGTCAGAATAATATAGTGCAGGAGCAGCATATCCTTCGTGCCCCACTCGCCGAGCAGCTTTGTTCACTTGTACGTACTCGCATGCAACTAAATAATATCTACCATTTCCCCTTCAGCTCGACCTTATCCGCAATGTTCACCTTGAACTACTCAATATGAAATTTCCTCATTGATCGTCACCACAACAGCGGTCGTGTCCGTGCAGATAACGGATACCCTGATATCGTTTTCGGATTCTCTGTTTACGATTTTAATAAGTCCGTTTCCTTCGTCCGAACAGAGCATCCCATTAAAGTGGACACCGTTGTATAGGTAAGTCGCCGAATAAAACGTACCGTCTGCATTGTACTTCACGATTGCGCTGCTCCCATCGGATGCCGCCGGTATACCCACTCCCTTGATACGGAGCACATCTCCAACTGCCAGATGGATCAGGCTTGCCGCGTCCATATTCGCGCCTATTGCCGCCCACCCGGTCTTGTCCTTATTGCTGCCTGCCGACGTGCTCAGCCGTGTATTCGCGGCGATACCCACAGCCTCAACAATGTTTGTAATGACCGCCGAGCATGTGATCGTAATATCTCCGGTTACTTTTTCGATCGTTACTACGCTTCCGGATACCGCAGACGCGGATATATCCGTTCCACCCATTGTGACTGTAATTTCACCCAGTTTCCTGTATGCCCCGGTCGGTGTCAGGGTTGTTGTGTAGGCTGCGCCCTCCGCAGCACTTGCCGCCATGTTGGATGATGCCACGTTGGTAAGATTAAGCGTAACATTGCAGAGCACGAGCGGAACAGTTGCTGCCGCCGTGATAATCACGGCTCCCGTGACCTTCTGAATGGTGATCTGGTCGCCGGATACCGCTGCCGACGTGATGTCCACGCCGCCCATCGTGACCACTACAGAGGTCAGCTCCTTCCCGCTCTCCGGCGTGAGCACCGCCGTGTAGCTTTCTCCGTACTCCACCTGCGATGCGCTGTTACTGATGGTGCATCCCGTCAAATTTTTTGTGATGGTCTGATACCAGTGCAGCGTCTCTGGCGTACCGTTAACCATGGCAGCGCGGTAAGCGTTGATGTCGGCCATCGTCATTCCGCACGTCCCGACGGCGAAGTGTACGCATTTATCCCTGAAGCTGTCTCCGGAAACCTCGTTAATTGCGCTGATGAGCTTTATCCAGTCCTGTTCGTTTCGTCTGCGTGCGTTCGCATCCGTTCCAGCCCCGCTATAAAACGTTGTCAGCTCATAATCCTTATCGATATCTGACTGGCTCATGCCCAGCAGTCCTTCCAGTACACACGCCAGCGTCCCCGTCCTGTCCGCGCCTGCGGTACAGTGAAAATACACTGGTTCCCTGTGAGTTACGGCATCAATCACGCACCGGAGATACATCTGCCACGTCTCAACCGGGGTCAGTGTATACATCGCCGCTTTCTGCGCAATCGTAAACCACACGTCGCTTCCAAGGGGGGATGCCACTGCAATCTCTCCATCGGACGGATCTCGCCCTTCCTTGCCCCGGAGGTCAATTTCATGCTGTCCCCCCAGCTCACCAACTAACACATCCCGATCAGCATCCGTTATGCGCCCGCCACGAATCAGCAGACCGTATTGAACTGTCCCTCCATCGCACGGCCAACCGCCGAGGTCACGGACGTTCCACGCTTCTGCGGAAGTTGGGCGTGTCTTGATCCATCTCAGCGCATCCAGCGGCTTCAGTGTCCCAGCCTTCCCCTCGGAAATAAATGGTGTCTGGACGTTTGGGCACTCATTGTAAAATATCTTGTTCCCCACAGTCTGACCTATAGGCTTGTAATTGCTGATAACAGCATCAGCGGGCGCATAGTTGGCAATCTGTGACGTGCTGTAATCGCTCGGGTCATAGGTCACGTTGGCAAGATAATTCCGTACCGCCTCCGGGCACTGATGCCACTCAACTGCTTCACTCCCGGAGAGCGCTCGTACAGCATCTGCCATCTCAGCAACTTTGTACTTCGTGGCCGTGCCGTTTTTCTCGCGGATAGCTGCCGCGATATCCTGCACGGAGGATTCCTCGTACAGCTTTTTCGCCATCAGTAACTCACCTCCGTACCGTCGGGAAGCGCCGCAATGACGCTGTTGACAATCTCCTGTTTATCAGCTGCCGTCCAGTAGTCCGTGCCTCTGACAGGGGTCTTGCCATCAGCGCCCTTTTCTCCCTGCGCTCCATCTTTCCCGTTTGCGCCGTCCGCGCCTTTCGGGCCGTCAAACGCGCCGGATGCCTTGGCCTGCGCAAGCGCCGCGTCCGTCGCAGCCTGCAGATCGGTCTGGGCGACAGCCCCCACTTCCGCTGCTGTGTAGGTAGGTTTCTTTTCGGCCTTCGCCCACTCCGGGACGGTCGGGTCGGTTTCTTCGACCGGGTGCTCGGTCAGATACTCGGCGACGGCTGTCTTGATTGCTTCCGGATCTGCGCCGCCCAGTCCCTTGATAAGCTCCATTATCTGGTTGTACACATCTGGCAGGGGGTCGGCAGGAGCCCCATCCATTGTGGTAATGGCGTCCTCCACCCAGAAGCTCGTCCCCCGGCTCGTATGGATATCCCCGGCAAATAGTCCGATAGATATCCATCCTGCAGCATGCTGCACCGGCAGCGCCGCGGAATTTCCCGTGAAAACAACATCCTGATGGGTACCATTCGGCAGCTGCACCCGCATAGTCTTTGTGTCAAATGGATCCCATTCCCCGTCCAAGTCCCAGATAACCCTGTAATCACTGTTGCCGCAAACGATGGTTCCTGTCCCGCTGGCTCGCTTATTCCTGACTGTGATGTTTAGTTCAGGCATTTATATCCACTCCTTCCTCTTGTATTTCACAATCCCCCTAACGCAAAAGTTATACATCATGGTGCATGTTTCACTGCACCAGAGCAACATATTATCTCCAAAAATAAGTTTCATCGGGAACAAAGCGTTGAAATATGCGGCATGATATGCTATAATTCATTTATTATTTCTCGTTATTTATCAGTTGCTTCTCCAAAATAAAAACAGGTAGGAAGGAAGATATACATGAACAAAAACGAAGTCTGCCGCGAGGTGGACCTTATCACTCTGCTACGGGCCTTGTGGCACCGGGTATGGGTGATTGTGTTGGCTACGGTGGCGGCTGGTGCCGTCTGCTTTGCTTGGGCGCGGTTTCTTATCACTCCCACCTATGAGACCAGCGCCCTGCTGTATGTCAACAACACTCAGGATACCAGCAAGTCTATCAGCAACTCCGAGCTGTCTGCGGCCCAGAGTCTGGTGGATACCTATGTGGTCATTCTCAACAGCCGTACTACTCTGGATCAGGTCCGCGCAACAGCCGGGGTAACCTATACGGACCAGGAGCTTCAAAAGATGATTCAAGCTCAAGCCGTGAATTCTACGGAAGTTTTCGAGGTCACTGTGACCAGCGAGGATCCTCAGGAGGCCCAGAAGATCGCCAACACCATTGCTCAAGTACTGCCTTCCCGCATCTCCGCCGTGGTGGAAGGCAGCTCCGTCCGGGTGGTGGACTATGCGCAGCTGCCCTCCGGTAAGGCAGCGCCCAGCCTGTCTCGCTATACGATTTTGGGCATGGCGGCAGGATTTCTGCTCAGCTGCGTGGTGCTGATCCTACGGGAGCTTTTTGACGATCAGATCCGCGGTGAGGACTATCTGCTTCAGGCATATCCTCAGGTTCCTGTGCTGGCGGTGATCCCCGAGCTTCTCCAGCGCACGGAGGGTTATGGGTACGGCTATGGCAGCCGTCCGTCCGGAAAGGAGGATAACAGGCAATGATTTTTGGAAAGAAACACCCGCCCAAAGAGGAATCCATGTCCCTGAAGGAGCAGCGGGCCATACTGGGCGACCGGCTGAACTTCGCCGCCTCCGAAGCATACAAGCTGCTGCGGACCAACCTGACCTTCGCCTTGCCCGATGAGCAGAAATGCAGGGTGGTGGGCATCACCAGCTCCATGCGCGGCGAGGGCAAGAGCACCACGTCCATCAATCTGGCCTATACCATCGCGGAGACCGGAAAGCGTGTGCTACTGGTGGAGGCGGACATGCGGCGGCCCAATCTGGCGCGCCGTCTGGCCATCGACCCGACCCCGGGCCTGTCCAATCTGCTGGTAGGCCTGTGCCGGGAGGAAGACGTCGTTCAGGACGTGGGGCTGCTGGAAAATTTGAAGGTCATCACCTCCGGCGACGTGCCGCCCAACCCGTCGGAGCTGCTGGGCTCCGAGCGCATGAGCACAGTGGTCAGCGCCCTGTCTCAGAACTTTGACTTCATCATTTTTGACCTGCCGCCGGTAAATGCCGTGTCTGACGGTCTGGTGATCTCCAGGCTCATTCAGGGCATGATCGTTGTGGTGCGTCAGGACTACAGCAATCGCCAGGATCTGACGGCGGCGCTGCGGCAACTGGAATATCTGCACATCAAGGTGCTGGGCTTCGTCATGACCCACGGCAGCTCCTCCGGCGGCCGCTACGGGCGGTATGGCCGGTATGGACGATATGGCCGCTACGACAACTATGGCTATGGTCAGGAAACGCCCGCCGCCCCGTCTCAGGAAAAGAAGCCCGCTGTCTCGGAAAAGCTCCGGAAGAAAAGTAAACGATGATTGATTTTCATTCCCATATCCTGCCGGGCATAGATGACGGCAGCAAAAGTACAGAAGAGAGTCTGGAGATGCTGGACATGCTCCGGGCGCAGGGAGTAGACACCGTGGCCGCTACGCCGCATTTTTACGCCCGGGAGAACACCCCCGAGGTGTTTTTACAGCGGCGGACAGAGGCATGGAACCGACTGCGGCCCAAGCTGACGGCAAACACTCCCCGGGTACTGCTGGGGGCGGAGGTTCACTATTTTCAGGGCATCAGCCATGTGGACCGGCTGCACGAGCTGTGTCTGGAGGGAAGAGACGTGCTCCTGTTGGAAATGCCGTTTGCCTCCTGGCCGTCCCGAGCCGTGGCGGAGCTGGAGGAGCTGGCTCAGCGGGGTGATCTGACCGTGGTGCTGGCCCACATTGAGCGCTACCTGTCCCAGCAGCCCCGGGATCTGTGGCCGCGGCTGCGGCAGCTGGGGGTGCTGTTCCAGTGCAACGCGTCCTTCTTTCTGGATTGGCGCACCCGCCGCCGCGCTATAGGAATGCTGCGCAAGGGAGAGATCGACCTTCTGGGATCTGACTGCCACGGGATATCGTACCGCCCGCCGCAGATGGGCGAGGCTGCGGAGCGCATCCGCCGCCGCGCCGGGGATGCGGCGCTGGCCCGGCTGGAGAGCTATGCGCAGAAGCTCATCAGCGGAAAGTAATAAAGAAACAATATACAAGGGACTGCCCATTTTCGTTTTTCGAAGATGGGCGGTCCCTTGTTTTACATATCCGCCTCCGCCTTTTCGTCAGATTTTGGAATTTCGTTTGTATTGGGCAGTTCGGCATGATTGCCACCGAGATTCAGTATAGTTTTACATCAACTAATCTTATTTTTCGACGTACATCGTTGAAAAATCAAGATTTATATTTTCATTTGACAATTTCCCATTGAAATTTATATGTCCTATGTTATAATGTTTCTGATAAATTGGAAAACGGCATTTGCGAATTGCTTATCTCCACAAAAGCAGGAAGAGGATTGGCGTGGTTTATCAATTCATCTTACATATGTGCGATTTTTTTGTGAAAGCCGAATAATCCGGGAGATTACCGTACAATGCGTATAGAAAATACCCCGGAAGAGATTTTTGATTAAGTGTAAACAGCGAAAAGAAATAGAACAACACGATGGAGATTAATTATGATGGAAGTTACGGCTTCCTGTCAAACGATTGAACAGGTCAAAGAGCGCAGCACGATCTATATTTCGCCACCGCACATTCAAAGGCGGTGGTCATACCTTGTTGTCAAAAGATTTTTTGATTTTTTCTTCGCTTCGATAGGGCTGATCATATTGGCAATCCCAATGGCAATTATCGCATTGATTATCGTGCTCGACTCGCCGGGAGCTCCGATTTTTAAGCAGGAACGGCTGGGGCTGAACGGAAAGCCATTTGTGATTTACAAGTTTCGCACAATGCATATGGATGCCGAAAAAAACGGCCCGCGGTGGGCGGATAGAGAAGACCGGCGCTGTACCCAATTTGGTATGTTCCTGCGTAAAACGCGGATAGACGAGCTGCCGCAGCTTTGGAACATTCTGAAGGGAGATATGAGCTTCGTGGGGCCGCGTCCCGAGCGTCAATATTTTTACGAACAGTTTGAAAAGTATATTGTAGGATTTTCCAATCGGTTGGTTGTGGTCCCCGGGCTGACGGGCTATGCACAAGTCAATGGGGGATACGAACTGAAACCGGAAGAAAAAATCGTCTACGACATGGAATACATAGAAAAGCGGTCTGTCCTGCTGGATCTGTGGTGCATAGCGCAGACCTTCCGCGTGGTTTTCAGCGGCAAGGGTGCAAGATGATGGATTTGGTCAAAAAGTGAAGGCGTCGCCTTAAACACAAATCATTCGCATTACAACGAGAATTCAGTGCCCTCTTGGCGGGGCACCTCAGGACTGCGTTTGACAGGAAATCGATGGTACATTGTATGACAACAAGTTACTCTGTTTTGATGTCTGTATATGCAAAGGAAAACGCAAACTATTTATCTGCAGCGATAGAAAGCATGCTTTGCCAGTCTTGCCCTCCCACACAATTCGTCTTGGTGTGTGATGGGCCACTGACCCCTGCACTGGATAAGGTTATTATAGACTTTACGGCAGCGCACCCGGATCTGTTCCGCATTCTGCGCTTACCGGAAAATCAGGGCCTTGGCTTTGCCCTGCAGGAGGGACTATCCGCTTGCGAATGTCAACTGGTAGCCCGGATGGACTCTGATGATATTGCATTACCTCTGCGGATGGAACATCAGTTGGCGGCCATGGTTGCAGATCCTTGTTTGGATGTCGTTGGCGGTCAGATTGCAGAGTTCGTCGGCGATCCAAGAAATATCCAAGGCTACCGCATGGTCCCCATATCCCCAGAGGAGGTTCGCCAAAGAGCTGTTAGACGGAATCCCATAAACCATATGACAGTACTCTTTCGCAGGGACGCCGTTTTAGCTGCAGGTAATTATCAGGATATGAAGGGCTTTGAGGATTATTTTCTGTGGGGCCGCATGTTGGCATCGGGTTGCCGCATAGCGAATCTGCCGGAGATATGCGTCCTGGCTCGTGTAGCTGGACTCCAGATGCGGCGCGGCGGCCGGGACTATTTTCGCCAGACGGTTCGGTTGGAGCGTTCTCTACGGGACTGTGGCCTGATAAGTGTGTGGGATTACTATAAAAATCTGTTGGTGCGTTTTTGTGGCACGGTACTATTGCCTAACAGCCTGCGTCAGCGTGCCTATCAGCGGTATCTGCGGCAAGAATCTGCGCCAGAAATACCTTGGGCCGGACCCCTGCCGAAGATGCCTGCTAGCACCGCTTTATCTATGGCAAAAATCCAAACCAGTGAGTAATCATTTTGCTGGAAGCAGCCGAACTCGGGCAAGTTTCTGCATATTAGATCGTACTGAGTCGATGCACGAAGGAGATTCGATAGCTTGAAAGTCCTTTTGATATCGCACAATCCAATCACCACCTATAATAATATGGGAAAAACCTTTCTGGCACTGTTTTCCTCCTTCCACCCCGAGGAGCTATGCCAGCTATATCTGTATCCAACCGTACCAGATACTGACTGTTGTGGAAGTTATTACCGATTTACAGACAGAGACGCCTTATATTCTCTGGTGGACAGGCACGCAGTGGGCGGCGAAGTATTTCCAAATCTGCAATGTCACAATGAGTTCAGCAGCGAAAAGGAAGAGAGGCTCTATCGAGCCCCACGAAATCGGAGGGAGCTGACGAGGCTAGGTAGAGATTTGGTCTGGAAGCTTTCCAATTGGAACAACACTGCGCTGAACGAATGGCTAGATCAGCAGGCGCCGGATGTGGTGTTTGCTGCCGTAGGGAAGCAGGAGTTACTATACGACATGGCGATGACGGTTGTCCGACAGCGCAGTATACCATTAGTTTCCTACGTATGCGACGACTATTACTATAGCTGTGGAGACGGTAGCCTTATACAGAGACTGAGAAGAAAACACCTTTGCGGAAAGATCCGGGAGCTAATGCGAACTACTGCCTTGACGGTGACGATCTGTCAGGAGCTTACCGACGGATACACGAAAACCTTTGGCGTTAATGCGGAGACCGTGATGACTTGCCCAGTGGTCCATATCCGACCCTATACTACACTCGAAACAGGGTCAGGACGTTTGGTATATATGGGAAACATAGAAGCCGGCAGAGAACAGTCTCTGATGGATCTGGGCCGGGTCCTGGACGCGGAAAACCGTGCATTGGGAACGGCGTACACGCTGGAGATCTATACCGGAAACAAATACCCGGAACCACTGGAACGTCTGGCAGCCTGCCCCGCCATCCGGCTCCACAGTTTTGTCACTGGAGCAGCGTATAAGGCCGCCTTTGACAGCGCCGACGCCTTTGTCCACGTGGAGTCCTTTGACAAGAAAAACCGAGACCGAGTTCGCTATTCCGTTTCGACAAAGATCATCGAATGCCTGGCCAGCGGCAAACCGTTGCTGGCTTACGGACCAGAAGACGTCGCCTCCATGGCCTACCTCCAGCGGAATGATTGTGCTGCGCTGGCATGTTCCCAGCATGAACTTCCCACTGTTGTGGAAGCTGTTTTGACACAAGATACATACCGAGCAGAGCTTGTCAAACGCGCCGGTGCGGTTGCCGAACATGAGGCCAAGAACAGCTTTCATCTGCATCAACTGCTGGAAGGCGTGCTGAAAGATCGGGCAAATGAGAAAGGCGGCTTGGCCGTATGAAGGTGCTATTTGTCAATTTAGTATACGGAGTCGGAAGCACCGGAAAAATCATCGCGGACATTGCGGACTTGCTCAGAGAAGGCGGCAGTGATGTACGTATATTATATGGTGCCGGTGCGGACTCCTCCGATGCGGACGCCCGGAAAATCTCCGGGAGGCTGGAGTACTACGCACACAATGCGTTGTCACGGCTTACCGACCACGCAGGGCTGTATTCCCGCACCGCAACCCAGAAACTGATTCATGAGGTCAAATCCTTCCGGCCTGATCTGATCCATCTGCACACGCTACATGGTTTCTATATGAACTATGAGATGCTGTTCCGTTTCCTGAAAGGATCCGGCATCCCCGTGGTCTGGACGCTGCACGATTGCTGGTCTTTCACCGGGCACTGCACTCACTTTTCTCAAATAAAATGCACCCAATGGCAAACAGAATGCCAGAGCTGCCAGCTGCTGCGCCGATATCCTCACTGTTATGGAAAAGGTGATGTGCGACGCAATTTCCTCCGGAAGAAGGATGCCTTTACCGGAGTAAAAAATCTGGTCATTACGACGCCATCCCAATGGCTCGCCGGACAAGTTTCCCGGTCGTTTTTGCGAAACTACCCCAGGACTGTCATTCCAAATGGAATCGATCGAACAATTTTCCGGCCTCAGGCCAGTGATTTGCGGGAAAAGTATCATCTGGAGCGAAAGAAAATCATCCTGGGTGTTGCCAGCACATGGAGCGCCCAGAAGGGACTGCCGGATCTACTTGCTCTTGCGGATCGGCTATGCGCGGACTATCAGGTGGTTTTGATCGGCTTAACTTCAAAACAGCTGTCCCATATCCCACCGAATGTACTGGCACTTCCGCGCACGGCAGACCAAACAGAGTTGGCACAGTGGTATACGACGGCAAATGTGTTTGCGAACCCCACCTATGAGGAAACCTTCGGCCTAACTACAGTAGAAGCTCAGGCCTGCGGAACGCCCGTGGTGGTATATGAAACAGACGGTTGTCCGGAGACCATAGTCTCAGAGGACAGCGTTCTGGTCGCGCAGGGCGATCTGGATGGTTTGGAATGTGCTGTACGCGATATTATCCGGCGCGGAACCCGCGTAGCTCCTTTCAAGACCGAGCGGTTTGATAAGAGCTGCACGTATAGAGAATATATCCGGCTGTATGAATACATGTGCGGCAGCGCGTTTCAGCGCGAAAAATAGAAGTGCACTATCACTCAGATCAGAAATCGCTCTTCAAAAGTGCTGTAAATGAAAAGATAGAAGATTTGTAAGAGGGTACGCTGTGAAAGAACAAAAAACACATCTGACAGAACATCAGGCACTCCTATTTGAGATGTTACGCGATTTTGATGGCGTATGTCGACGTCATAACATACACTATCAGCTATTTGCAGGAACGGCGCTCGGTGCCGTTAGACATAGCGGGTTTATTCCATGGGATGATGATGTTGACGTTATTTTAATGCGCGATGAATATGAGCGCTTCTTTCGAGAGGCGGCCCCTGATTTTGATCCTGTAGTCTATTACGTTCAAAAAGATAACAGCCCCCATTGGCCCATGCAGTTTTCAAAACTTCGACGGAATGGAACCACATGCATAGAAAAATATCATCCGAAAGATAAGTTAATGCATCAGGGCGTCTACATAGATATTTTCCCGTGTGATAGCCTGTCCGATCATCTTGTCACGAGAAAGCTGCAATTTGCCGCGTCGAAAGCAATCATCGCAAAGGCACTCTATGCGCGGGGCTATGAGACAGACAGTATGTCAAAAAAGCTGTTTATGCAATTCTGCCGCCTGCTTCCCCGGCGTCCGCTTGAAAAATTCTGTATGTGCAGAGGTAAAACAAACACGGATATGATGCAGACCTTTCTGGCCGGAGGACGGAAATACCAAAAGAACATGCTGCCCCGCACATGGCTAGAAGATACTGTGGAAATTCGCTTTGAGGACGCGAATTTTCCGATATCTGCGCACTATGATGCCCTACTGACGCAGCTATACGGTGATTGGCATACACCTTCGCCGCCATCAGAGCGCAAGTGCAAAGAACATGTCGCTATCCTCGACTTAAATCATCCCTATACAGAGTATTTGGAGGAGCAGCGAACCATGCAAATTAAAAATTATACAAAGAGCATCCGATAGCGCACATTTAGCGCACATTTGAACGCGTATATGCTTGCAGATTGCAATGAGCATATAAATCACACAAAAAAGGGAGAGAAAACATGCAGCACAGGAAACGAACCAAAGTGACTGCGGCGCTGATGGCGCTTTGCATGCTGGTGTCGCTGATTCCGGTGACGGCTCTCGGTTTGCAGCCGCAGAGCGCGGAGCTGGGCAAGGGCAGCAGCATCGATGGCACCGGCTACCACGTCACATCGGTGAAGAACTACTCCATCGCGCCCGACATCTCCGAGCGGGTCATCATCACCAACAATGATGCAGGCAACTCGCAGACGGTTGCAAACGTCATGGAGGTCAACACCTCCGGCGGCCGCGCCAAGATCGTGGCCGGCTACGGCAACCGCAACCCCAGCCAGGAGGGCTGGACGCTCAAGACCACCACCGATCAGGCGCACATCTACGAAAAAGAGAGCGGCCTGAACGTGGTGGGCGGCGTCAACGCTTCGTGGTTCAACATCAACACCGGCGAACCGTCCGGCTACCTGGTGATGAACGGCGTGGTGCACCACGACAACTCCAGCCGCGCCTTCGTCGCCGCGTTTGACGACGGCTCGGTCAACGTCTTCAAGGAGGGTACGACCCTCGCGCAGGCCGAGGCCAGCCAGAGCGAAAAGCAGGGCACGCCCGTGAAGGTCCTGGAGGCCGTGGACGCGCTGGTCGCCATGGTGTGGGACGGCAAGGTCGTCGTCTCCGAGTCCGGCAACAGCGGCTACTATCCCCGCACCTGCGTGGGCGTGAAGGCCGACGGCACGGTCGTCCTGTTCCAGGCCGACGGCACGATGGCTCCCCGCTCCGTGGGCTACACCGCGGCCGAAGAGGCGCAGATGATGGTGGCCCTCGGCTGCGTGGCAGCGATCCAGCTCGACGAGGGCGGCTCCTCCACCTACATCTCCCAGCGGGAGGGTGAGAGCGACCTGACCATGCGCAACACCCCGGCCGGCGGCAGTGAGCGTGTTGTCTCCGGTACGATTCTGGTCGTTTCCACTGTGGCGGCTTCCGGCGAGTTTGACCACGCCGCCATCACGCCCGACGGCGAGTACTATACCCCCGGCTCCGAGATTGCCCTGACGGCCAGCGCCATGGACTATTCCGGCGCACCGGCGGCCAGCCTGCCCGCGGATGTCACCTTCTCCGTGGAGGACAGCTCCATGGGTACGGTTTCCGGGACGACGGTGAGCGGCAGCGCGGCTGCGGCGAGCTTTACCTCCTCCGGCAAGACCGGCGACGTACAGGTGAAGCTCCTCAGCGGCGGCGAGACGGTCGGCACCGCCACGATTCATATCCAGAACCCGGACAAGCTGGCCTTCACCTCCGGTGAGGTCAACCTGAACTACAGCGAGAGCAGCGACCTCGGCTTCAAGGCGACCTACCAGTCGGAAACCGTTCACCTCAAGGACGGCGATATCGACTGGAGCATCTCCGATACGAGCGCGGGCTCCTTTGCGGGCAACGTGTTTACGGTCACGGATAACGTGAAGTACTCCGGCAGCCCCACCGTCACCGCCAGGCGCGGCGACCTCTCCGCCACCGTTACGGTGAATATCGGCATGGAGCCGACGATGATTCTGGACGGCGGCGACGCCGATCCGTGGGATTACTCCACCATCGGCACGACGGTGGAGAGCTTCACCGGCATGGCGTCCAACGCTGTGGCGACATATCACTACGCGGGCCGCGGCGGCGTGGTGAAGGGCTCCGTGGTGTCCGATACCGACGAGGAATTTGCCGATATTGTCCGCTTCGGCCACAACGCCATCAAGCTGGAGTATGACTGGACCGGCCTGACCGGTACCGACGGCGCATGCCTCGGCCTCGGCGATAACCTCGCCATCGACGGCACGCCCACCGCGCTCGGCGTGTGGGTCTACATCCCCGAGGGCGTCCCCGTCCCGTGGCTGCGTGCGCAGATCGCCACCAGCACCAACGGCGGGGCGAGCTGGACGAACGCCTACGTCAACTTCAGCAGCGGCAGCGCCGGAAGCGGCGAGGGCCTGAAGACCGGCTGGCAGTATCTGGAGGCCGATCTGACCCAGTATGCCGGCGCGCTGATCCGCGTCAACAGCGGCATGCTGTTCCGCGCGATGGTCACGACCGGCGGCATCGGCTGGTACACCACCGACGGCGTCAAGCTGGATCAGAGCGACCTCAAGGGCTATATCCTGCTCGATAACCTCTGCGTCGTCTATGGTGCTAACAATCAGGATGTCACCGCGCCGACGGTGAACTCCATTCAGCTCGTGAACAACGACGGCACCAAGACTGAACTGGAGAACAATGCGGTGCTGGATTCCGGCAACCTCCGCTTCTTCGTTACCTACGACGACAGCGAGGAGACGGATCCCTACGCCACCGGCGTGGAGTCTGCCTACTTCTACTTCGACGGCACCTACCGGGGAAGGTATGACCGGGACAACCTTGGCAGCACCTCCGGCCTGATGCACTTCGGCAGCGGTCTGCACTCCATCACCTTCTACCTGAAGGACGGCTACGGCAACGTCACGCGTGAGACGCGCTACTTCACCGTGCAGGCCGAGCAGACGGATCTGCCCGGTGTATCGCTCACCCCGCAGGGTGCACCCACGGTGGGCAAGGCCTGGGAGCTGGCCGTCACGAGCGACGACCTCGCCAGCATCACCTCGCTCTCCGCGAGCATTTCCGTCTCCCGCAGCTATCCCGTCACGGATGTGACGTTCCCCGCGGGCGTTACCGGTACATGGAGCTATGACAGCGCCAAGGGCGTTGTGACGCTGCAGATCACCGCCATCGACCACGCGACGTTCAGCGCCGACCGGCTGGCCGCCGTCTCTGTGAACGTGCCCGTCGCGACGACCGAGGGCAGCAGCGTCAACGTACAGGTGACGAAGGGCTCTTACGGCTGCAAGCAGACCGAGAGCCTCGACATCAGCGACGTGAACCAGTACGCCGCGGGCTTTACGACCCCGATGAACACCTATCCGGTGGAAGCGGTCTACCGCATCGCGGCGGATACCGCCGTGGCAGGCAGTAAGACGACCGCCGCGGTGACGACCATCGCCGACGGCAAGGCCGCCGCGGGCGTCAGCGTCTACGCGGATGATACGCTCTTCGGCACGACCGATGAAAACGGACAGATCGACATCAGCAGCCTGACGGCCACGCAGGGGGCGGTTCGTCTGCGCGCGGCAGATGCCGCGGGCAACACCTCCTTCCAGATCACCCTCAGCAGCTTCGATGCCGTGGGCGATGAGAGCGGCGCGCCCTATAACATCATCTATAACCTCACCGCGAGCGCGGACAGCAAGACCATCACCTGGATGAGCAATCCCGCCGCGAGCGCCGGTCAGGCCGTGGCCGAGATCTCCACGAGCGCCGACCTGAGCGGCGCGGCGCGGATCGAGGGCACGAGCCGCCTGATCTCCTACTCCGCCAGCAATCAGATCAGCCGCGTAAACGGCGTCTCCCTCACGGGTCTGACCGCCGGGACGACGTATTATTACCGCGTCGGCGATGGCTCGGTCTGGTCGGATATCCGCAGCTTCACGGTGCCCGCCGCGGAGAAGCAGACCCGCTTCTTCCTGCTGGCCGACATTCAGGAGGAGGCCGCGCTCGAGGGCATGGGCCGCATCGCGGAAAAGCTGGCCGGGCAGTATCACTTCGGCGTCCAGCTGGGCGACGCGGTGGACAACGTCCGCTACTATAACCAGTGGAACGACGCGCTGCAGCTGTTCACGCTCGACGGCATCCGCGACACGGACGTGCTCCATGTCATCGGCAACCATGAGGCGGACGACAGCGGCAACGGTTCCGTCGCGGTCAAGAGCACCTTCGGCATCCCCGCCGACTGGTACTCCGTGGAGCGCGGCGACGTGTATATCGCCGTTCTGAACCACACCTCCGACAAGGACAGTCTCCAGCGCTTTGCCGACTGGCTGGTCGAGGACGCGGCGAAGAGCACCTGCACCTGGAAGGTGCTGGTGACGCACGTCCCCGCCTACTACACCAATCCCACCGGCGGCGGTGAGATCTACCAGCAGTACCTGCCCGCGGCGTGCGACGCGGCCGGAATCGACTTCTACTTCTCCGGCAACGACCACAGCTATGCCCGCACGGCGCCGCTGACCGACGGTCAGGTCAACGAAAACGGCACGGTGTACTACATCTGCGGCTCCACCGGCGGCAAGTCCTACTCCGTCGTGGATAACCCCAATTTCCACTTCGACGTCGCGACGCTCGACTTTGAGAGCGTCTATGTGGACGTCACGGCCGACCGCTATCAGGCGACCGTCACGGCCTATAACGTGGCCACCGACGGTACCGTCAGCGTACTCGACCAGTATACCAAGCGCACAATCCCTGTCTGTGAGAACGATGAGCATACCTATACGTATAACAGCGATACGGATGAGCTCACCTGTGAGGTCTGCGGATATACGATTGGCGCAAAGGATAGTCAGTACCCCGGCTGGGCAAAGGACGAGAAGACTGGCAGAAAACGCTACTTTATCGGCGGCAGCCCGGTTACCGGTGCTTTGACCCTTCCGGATGGCACCTATTCATTTGATCAGGATGCGCTTGCCTATCAGGGCACATATGAGCTCTATGGCGAACAATGTGAATTTGAAGGCGGCCGTTTTATCCGCTGCACAACAGCGGATATTGTCGATGCAGGTCTGTGCGGTCAGACGGTTTACTACGTTTTCTATCGCGACGGCAGATTTGCGGTCGGAGGCTCCGGAGCCATGGATGACTATGAATTCCGTGGCGTGACCCCGATCCGTCAGCACAACGGTAAAATCAAGCAGATCATCATCGGCAAGGATATTACCTATATCGGCCAGTTCAGTTTCAACTGGTGCAGCAAACTGGAAAGCGTGACCTTTGAGGATGGCAGCAAATTGGAACGGATCGGCTGGGGTGCCTTTGGCTACAGCAATCTGCCTTCCGTTACCATCCCTGATTCCGTTACAAGAATCGATGGCTATGCCTTCTACTATTGCTCCAAGCTCTCCAGTGTGGAGATCAGCGAGAACAGCAAGCTGGCCAGTATGGGTGAATATGTGTTCAAGGGCGACACGAACCTGAAGAGCCTGTACATCCCTGATGGTACGGTCAAAATTGGCTGGAACATCTTCCAGGATGCAACCGAGGGTGTGACGCTGTCTGTGGCGGCAAACTCCTACGCTCAGGCCTATGCGGTGAAATACGGTTTTTCTTACGTTGTCCGCGGCGCTGTGAACCAAGAATCTTTAGATAATATTGTGGAAACTTTGAATGTGGAAGCTGTCGAGGACGAACTAGCGAAGTCTCAGAGAGCATTTTAAACGGAAAATATCTTGGATTCCCAATAAGCTGCCGCATACGGTACATGAATGCGGGACTCTTTGTAAGGGTGCCGATGCATAAAGCATGGGAGGACTGCGCTTGATGCGCAGTCCTCCCATGCCTACACCTGGCGCAGGCCGGAAAGACTTATCTGAAGGATCGAATACAATGTATTTTTTATACAAACAAGAGAATATGCCATCCCATACTGGTGACTTACTCTGGCTTCTCCTGCTGCTTTTGGCCAGCATGGATTTTGGCGGCATTGGAAGCACCTTTCTGGCGATGCTGCTGCTATTTTACATGCTTGTGCATGTACGGCAGATCATGGTAACTGTCCAAGTAATTTTGCTTATTCTATTTTCCGCATCTTATTTTGTATTTTATTGGTACCACTTTAGTGCAGACATTGCCGATGTACTGAAATACCTCATTATCCCTTGGTCTGCGTATGTGGCGGGCGCTTGCTATGTACGCAATTCAGAGCGGAAAGAGCCTCTGCTCCCCTTAATATTAACTATTGTAACCGGACTATTTTTACATGGAACATTAAATGTTGTCTCTTATCGCTTTTTTCATCGGGTAGATGAACGCTACGCAAGAATTGCCTACGATTTCTGGCGTCAGGACTACATATCTGTCACAAACCATGGTTTGCTGTTTTTGATTCCTGCTGCGGTCTCAGTCGGCATGCTTCTCTCCGGAAAAAGAAAATGGATACTCCCCGCGCTGATTATGTTAACACTTTCTACCTACAATGCCATACAACAGGCATATCGGACTTACTTTGCAGTTTTCGGAATACTAGCACTTGGAGCCATAGGCTATCTGCTGTTTTCCGTAAAAATATCGACCAACAAACGTCTTTCTATTATAGCTGGAGCTATTGTTCTTCTGATTCTCTGTATCATTCTGTGGAACTTGGATGCTGCAGGTGTACGAAGCGCTGTCCTGTCTTCCCGCCTATACCGGCGCATGACGCAGGGGGATCTCATGTCAGCGGGAGGCCGCGTGAATATATGGAAGAGCTTTTTTGATAGCTGGCTCCAGTACCCCTTCGGAGGCGAAAAAATTGAGCTGTACGGCGGCAGTGACTATGTACACAATTTCTGGCTTGATATCTATCGCGTTGCTGGCGTTTTCCCTTTTTTGTTTTCTCTGGCCGCAACGATAGCGGAAGCTGTGACCCAGTGGCGCTACATAAAGGAGAATAGAAGTACGCACACAGCCATCATTACGACTTGTCTAACGGCTGCAGTGCTGATAAATTTAATGGTTGAACCCGTCTATAATGCGAATCCCTATATCTATTTTTATTTTCTTATGATACAAGGCGGGATTTTCGGTGCAATGCGGCGGGACAAATCGGAGACTTAACCATGAACCTCATTTTCCTATCCAACTTCTACAACCATCATCAGGAACCGCTTTGCTGCGAGCTGGCTGCCCAGAGTGGCGTCTCGTTTCGCTTTATAGCCTGTGAGTCTATCCCTCCAGAGCGACGCGCAATGTGGGGCGAGATCACAGAACTTCCGGATTTCGTTGTTACACCGCGAACTTCGGAGGAGTGGGCCGCGGCATCCCACGACATTCTGGCTGCAGATGCCGTTATTGTCGGGGCTGCGCCACAGAGGCTGCTGAAGGAGCGGCTAAGAGCCGGAAAACTGATCCTGCGCTATCAGGAGCGTCCTCTGAAAAACGGCATAGAGCCTGTGAAGTTTCTGCCGCGGATGCTGAGATGGCATCGCTGGAATCCGCCGAAAAAGCCGGTATATCTGCTGTGTGCCAGCGCCTATGCCGCCGGGGATTACGCAAAAATGTGGCTGTTCCGCGGGAAGGCATACAAGTGGGGCTATTTCCCGCAGACGCTTTCCTTCAGCTGGGAGTCGCAGCTCTCGCAAAAGGAACCGGGCAGCATTTTCTGGGCCGGACGCTTTCTGGACTGGAAACATCCGGATGATGCCATTCGGCTTGCGGCACAACTGCGGGATACAGGGCACACCTTCACGCTGCGTATAGCCGGGAGCGGATCGCTGGAGCCAAAGCTGCGTGAGATGATCGCGCAGAACGGACTGGAGACACAGGTTCGTCTTTTGGGCAGTCTTCCACCGGAGCAGGTACGCCGTGAAATGGAGCGCAGCGCAATATTCCTGTTTACCTCGGACCGTCACGAGGGATGGGGCGCCGTTTTGAACGAGGCCATGAACAGCGGCTGTGCGGTCATTGCCAGCGATGCAGCCGGGGCAACCCCTTACCTCGTAAATGACGGCGTGAATGGAAGCATTTATCACTCCGGCAATATTCAGGAACTTTATGAAAAGGTACGACGGCTTCTCGAAAATACGACTATGCAGTATAGCTTTGGAAAAGCGGCGTACCAGACGATCACAGGATTGTGGAATGCGGAAGTTGCCGCAAAGCGATTTTTGCAGCTATCGCAGGCTCTTTTGAACGGTACAGACACTTCCGGTTTGTTTGCGAACGGTCCATGCAGTCCAGCAAAGCCGCCGTGGGAGGACTGGTATTAAAGATGAAGCTAAAGTCTATCAAAAAGCGAATTGTGATTTACATGGTCAATCATGTTTTTTCCGGAACACGTTTCTTCTCTGCAAAGAGAAATCTTCTTCGTTCCATCGGCTATGAGATCGGAGAAAATACCAAAATTGTCGGGCCGATTCATAATACAGGGACGCTCCGCATTGGTGCGAATTGTTGGATCGGATGCAACCTCACTGTCCATGGAAACGGGACAGTAACGATTGGAGATAACTGCGATATTGCTCCGGATGTCACCTTCCTGACAGGTGGACACCAGATGGGCGACCATAGCAGACGGGCGGGGAAAGGCGAATCTTATCATATTACGGTAGGCAGTGGCGTATGGATCGGCGGCCGAGCCACCCTCCTATTGAATACAAGCATCGGAGATGGAAGCATGATTGCGGCCTGTTCCTGTGTTTCTAAAGATGTGCCGGCGGATACACTGGTGGCCGGTGTCCCAGCCAAAGTGATAAAGGAGTTTGAAGATTTTGCTGCAGTCGCTCAGAAAGAATAAAGTCGTTAAAAATGCCGGATGGATCATCGGCGGTAAGGTAGCGAACAAGCTGCTGGCCTTTGTCGTTGGTATTTTTGCGGCGCGCTATCTTGGCCCAAGCAATTACGGCCTGATCAATTACGCGGCAGCATACGCGACATTCTTTGCCTCGCTCTGTACGCTTGGCATCAACAGCGTGATCGTCAAGAACTTTGTGGATCATCCAGATCAGCAGGGCGAAACGATAGGAACGACACTGCTGCTGCGGGCTATCTCAAGCCTGCTGTCTGCATTGGCAATCATCGGTATTGTCAGTGTCGTGGATAGAGGAGAACGTCTTACCGTTGTAGTTGTGGCGCTCTACAGTGTCGGCCTCATTTTTCAGGTGTTTGATACCCTCAACTACTGGTTTCAGGCCAGACTCCAGTCCAAGTATTCCGCCATTGCCGAACTCGTCTCGTATGCGGCAATGTCTGCGTACAAAATCATTTTGCTTGCACTTGGGAAAAGTGTGGAATGGTTCGCCGTTGCAAGCGCTTTGGATTACATCGTACTTGCGGTGTTTTTGCTGATCGCTTATTTCAAAAATGGCGGAACAAGATTCCATTACTCACTGAAAAAAGCAAAGGAGCTTCTGCAAAGCAGCAGTAGCTTTATCATAGCCGGGCTGATGGTCTCTATCTATGCCTGTACAGATAAGCTGATGCTCAAGCAGATGCTTGGCGCAGATGCCGTTGGACATTATTCCCTTGCTTCAACGGTCAGCGTTTCCTGGGCCTTTATTCTCTCTGCAATCATTGACTCCCTTTATCCTGAAATTGTGCAGAGCTTTCAGAAGGACCGCCTGCGCTATGAACGGAAGAACCGGCAGCTCTACGCAATTGTTTTTTATGTATCCCTGTTTGTATCCGCAATGATCTGCCTTGTTGCAAAGCCATTTATTTTGATTCTCTATGGAGAAACTTATTTACCGGCAGTCGGACCTCTGCGCATCGTGGTCTGGTACACGGCATTTTCCTATCTCGGTGTTGCCAGAAACGCATGGATGGTATGTGAAAACAGACAGAAATATCTGAAATACCTGTATGTCAGTGCGGCTGCACTGAATGTTGTACTGAATCTTGCGCTGATCCCATCATGGGGAGCATCCGGGGCTGCTGCAGCCTCGTTGATCACCCAGGCTTCGACAACGATTCTGCTTCCTGCACTGATACGTCCGCTGCGTCCAAATACAAAATTAATGCTGGATGCCGTACTTTTGCGCGGTGTGCTGCCTGAAAAGCAAAGAAATCATACAAAGGAGTAAGACCAGATGATATCGTTCAAAGATAAAGTACTGCTCATTACCGGTGGGACAGGCTCCTTTGGCAACGCTGTGCTGCGCCGCTTCCTGACCACCGACATTGCAGAGATTCGCATTCTCTCACGGGATGAGAAGAAGCAGGATGATATGCGGCACACCTATCAGGAGCTGTATCCGCAGCATGCGGAAAAAATCAAGTTCTACATAGGCGATGTGAGGGACTACCGCTCCATCGCCCCAGCGTTCCGCGGGGTGGACTATGTGTTCCACGCCGCCGCCCTCAAACAGGTGCCCTCCTGCGAGTTTTTTCCTATGGAAGCAGTCAAGACCAACGTCATCGGCTCGAACAACGTTATCGACGCCTGCGTGGAAAACCGCGTGAAAAAGGCGATCTTCCTCTCCACCGACAAGGCCGCCTATCCCATCAACGCCATGGGGATGTCCAAGGCCCTGATGGAGAAAAATGTTATTGCCCGATCGAAGCAGATGCTGGCGGATGATCCCGTGCTGTGCCTGACGCGCTACGGAAACGTCATGGCCTCGCGCGGCTCGGTCATTCCGCTGTTCTGCGGCCAGATCGACGAGGGAAAGCCGCTCACCGTCACGAATCCGAACATGACCCGCTTTATGATGACGCTCAGCGACGCGGTCGATCTCGTCCTGTATGCCTTTGAGCACGGCGAGCAGGGCGACCTGTTCGTGCAGAAGGCTCCCGCCGCGACCATCGAGACGCTGGC
>OLRS01001195.1_pt1 | contig 26735 bp, 26 predicted proteins | sample 1673171 | NCBI WGS metagenome assembly OLRS01 (sample SAMEA3136762, study PRJEB25190) | human gut metagenome | biome: human gut; feature: human-associated habitat; material: faeces | place: Austria | collected 2013
CCCGGCCCGTGCCGCCGGTGATACCGATCCCAGCAGCGATAACGGCAATAACGGCATGGTGGTCAACAAGACCTCCGTTTATAACGAGGAGACCGGCGCCTATGACATTACGCTGGAGGCCTACGCCACCGGCAGCAAGGTCATCAGCACCGTCACCAGCGACATCCCCACGGACATCGTTTTGGTCCTGGATCAGTCCGGCTCTATGGGGGATAACTTCTCCACCACAACGGCGGACTCCTGGGTCTCCTACGGCAAGCGTACCAACGACGCAAACTATAATAACCGCATGGACAGCAGTAACAACAAGAAGAACCGCAACCTTTACTACAAGCTGTCCGACGGCGGTTATGCAGAGGTTCTTATGGACCGCTCCGAAGCCGGAACCGTCAAAAAGTACACGGAGTATAGCGGAAACAACTACAGCTGTAATCACAGCAGCGATACCCTCTATACAGAAGTAAACGGTCAGTATGTAAAAGTATCTGTTTCCAGCGAATATGATTACACTTCCGCAGTGTATATCTATACCTACACTTATACCGCCCCCGACAGCTCACCGGTCACGGAAACAAGCCGTGGTCCGTTCGGCGATCCCCCCTTCCCCATCTACAAGGAGGAAACCGTCACCGAGTATGCATATACCTATTCCTACACCGTCAACGGGACCCGCACGGACATCGGCACCTCCACCGGAGCGGACACGGTATTTGAAACCGAGTTCTATCAGAAGATTCCCTCCGGCACCAAAATCACCCGTCTGGAAGCCCTGAAAAATGCCGCCGCCACCTTTGCAAATTCCGTGGAGGAGAAGGCCAAGGGCGCTGACGGTGTCCTCGGCACCGAGGACGACATCTCCCACCGCATCGCCGTGGTGGGCTTCGCCAGCAAGTCCGGCTACGGCGACAATACGGAGCTGCTGTCCATCGCCGGAAGCAACAGCGGCAACGTGGGCGTGGCCTATCACAACATCACCGACCAGAACCTCAAGGACGTTCTTCAGGAAGTGGACACCTCCGCCGGTCAGACTATGGTCTCCACCGCCATTGACAAAAAACGGCGTACAAGCTGTAGGTAAAGGCTCCAGCGGCTGCCGCCGCGGGCTGGGCTCGCGAGACAGCTTGATTATTATAGCAAGTAGTATGACCTTTGTCAACAGGTTTTTGCAAGTTTTTTTGATTTAGTTCCGTTGTAGACTAAACGCATCAGCTAACCGAGCTGATTTAAACACACAGAGACATAAGAAAAGCAGTCTCTAAAGTAAAAAAGTGAGGTCTACAAAATGAAGTACACAGTTATCGGCATTCAGCACAAATGCGGCACGTTCACCCCGACCACGGGCAAAGACGCAGGTACGGAAAAGGAGTACGATTTCTACCTCCTGCACTCCATCAAGAAGAACCGCGAGAACATCGGCGGTATGGAAGTCGTTCCCGTTCGTTGTTCGCCCGACATGTACGGCCAGCTTGTCGCAGAGTGCGGCGGCCATCCCGAAGATATTCTCAATCGCAAGATTGACTTCGAGACTAAGGAACTGTACAAGGTTACCCACCTCAAAGATTTTGAGGTTGTGGAGTAACGAGGTACAGCCCAATGGAAACGAACCCGCCACCACCACGCCCGCCACCATAACCGCCAAACTGTGAACGTCGGTTTGGCTCTCCACGGCGCTACGTCCGTGGAGAGCCAAAAGCCAAGCCAAAACGAAAACAGAGGTGGTTAAAGTGGCAGATTCCCCAAAAGCTTATCAATTCATTTTCACGCTATACCCCGAAAGCCAGCAAAATGCAATCGACTATGTAAAAGAACACTGGTCGTGTGCATGGGCTTTGCATGACAAAGATACATACGATGCCGAGGACTTGAAAGAGTACGCAAAAGACCACGGCGGCGACTGCCCGCCGTGGAATGTGGGCGATCTAAAAAAGCCGCACGTTCATTTTGTGGTACGCTTCAAAAATCAACGCTATGCAAGCGGCGTTGCAAAGGAACTGCGGAACAAAGCCTTTTGCAGTGTAAGCAATGCCGCAATTCGCAGATGCTTCAACCTCTATAAATCGTATGTGTATCTCTGGCATGAGAATGAAGAAGATAAATATAAGTACGACCCCGACATAGTAGGCTTGCACGACTTCGACCCTCCCGCACAAAATGAGGGCGTGAGCGAAGAAGAACAAGTTGCAACTATGTTCGATATGCCGAAGTGCCACTCCGTCAAGGAGTTGGCACGCTGGGCATATGATAACGGCTGTTGGTCTACGTTCCGCAAAAACTACAACCTCTGGAAAGACATTTGGCAGGAAACCGTGAAAGGTCGTGCGGATTATGTCGATGTGGATTGATGCTTGCCATCAGCCTGTCGAGGTTATAGACGGCGTTACCCACGCCCGCCCTTGCCCCTGCTACTACTGCAATGATTGCCCGAACGCGACACTAGATTGCAAGATGGGCAAACAGTATTGTGTGTACGACAGCTACAAACGGAAAGACATTCCCACGCCGTTCCGCTTTGACCTGCTGGACACTGTACACTATCTACATATACCGCAGGTTTACACGCGCTGTGCAGGGTGTATCTACCGGCTAAAGCATGAATATTTCAACATCTTGGAGTATCGCCCCTTTGATGAAGAAGTACCCGATTTACCCTTTTGAGGTGAAAACATGAGAGCTACGCAAAAGTCGCTTATCGATTACGACCAGATTGACAGCTTCGTACAAATTCAGAAGTTTGTCGGCGATAGGGTGTACGCAAACCAGCTTTTCAACGCAAAGCGGGACATGACCCGCTGTTATGGTCGCCAAGCCCCCAACTATTCCCTGTTGGCTACGGTCTACGAGGATAGAACGACCACGGTGCAGATTGTGCCGCATGATTACCAGTTGTAACGCAAGCCCCCCAAAAAGCAAGCGTTTACATAAAAATCTTTGAAGAAAGGAGACGCAACCATGTATACTGTTTTCTTTGCTGGTGACGGTGTTGAGGTTGCAAAGACTGCTGTGGACGCTGTTATCACTGCTATGAGTGATGTGTTTACCCTGTCCGGCAACATCATCACCCAGATTACCGGTCAGCCCATCCTGCTGTTCTGTCTGGCGGCAAGTCTGGTGCCTGTTGGCATCGGCATTTTCCGTTCTCTCATGAATGTCGCTCGCGGCTAATGGCCCTGCGGGGGCGGGTTTTACCCGCTCCCGCATTTTTTTTGTTTCTACCCTCGGGGGTTTTATATATGATTAAAAACTATCGTCTTATTGCAATTCGCCGCTTCTGTTCCCGGATTGCTTGCGGCAGACTTTCGCAAATGTACGCGCAAGCGTTCTACATTCCCAGAAAATAAAAAAGCCGCCAGCGGCGGCGGGTTTAATGGAACACTTTGAATAGCAGCCAAACTATCAAGCCGATATTGATAACCAATCCAATCGGCATAAAAACTATATCGCCTAGAGCACCTATAATAAGCAACAAAGCAATTTTTAGGCGTTCTCTGTTTTCGTCCGTCATTCTTAACTTCTCCTTTCGGTGGTGTTTATGAAAAAGCGTCTTGTATCTATAATTTTAACTGTATTTTTGGTTTTGTCAATGGTGCCTTTTGCGGCTTTCGCTGATAACGCCATTGTTTGCCCTGCCTGTGGTGGTGAAGTCATAAAAAAGCCGTATCACTTGGTCGGCAACTATTGGGATTTCTACAAATGTAACACTTGCGGCAAATGGGCATATTTAAGCGGTGTTGCCGGTCTTAAACTTTTATCTGCTGGCGACCAAGCTATTATAAACGCCGCTGATGCAAACGCAATTCTGAATTTTTCGTTCAACAACGGTCACTTAATTCCAGCCGAAAAAGCCCCCTCCGGCATTGGTCGTAAAGACCTACCCGGCTATAACGACGACAACGGTACGCCAACTATTGGTGCAGATGGTTTTCCAACGCTCACCTTTAAAATGTTGTTGAATGGGTTCTCCACTTCGTTCGGCGGTACTTTTTTGTATGGGTCTCCTATCGGTTCATATTCCAATGGTACTTACTCTGTTTCGTCTATATACAATTTCACAGGCTTTTATGCAACAGATAACGCTACCAACTACCCTAGCGGATGCGTTTCATACTACTTTGATGCTCCTTATACCGGTTACTATCAGGTAACGGATGCTCCTTGTTCAGTTGAGATATTGTCAAAGAACTATTACGATAATACTTTTTCTGACGATAATTACGCTGGCATGGTGCAGATGTCTTATGATTTTACATATAGCAAACCTTCTTTGCCATCACGCTTTTATGACAGCATGAAAAATGGTGAATCGGGAAATTTCAAGTCTGGTAAGGTGTACATTGTTAAAGGGCAACGCTACTTCTTTAATTTTTATCTTGAAACGTATTATCAGCTTAGTAATAGTTCGTCATCTTTCCCCTCATATTATAGTGTTTCTATAGATTTCCCTGCTCCTACAATCACAGTAACGGACATTGGTTCGATTGCCACAATCAACAAGCAAACCAACATCACCATCAACAACAACACTTGGAACGGCAACATCTACACCGACAACAGTACCAACTTAACTTACATCTACCCCCAGTACACTACAATCAACGAGAAAAACGAAACCGTTACCAATATCAGCACAAACCCCATCATCTACAATAACGAAACCAAGCAATATTACACCTACGATTCCGTAACTAACAATTATTACTACATCACATACGAAACCACCCCGACGCCTACGCCGTCACCCTCTCCCGCTCCCGCCCCTACATGGACACCGGGCGGCGGTGCAACTCGCGGCGGCGGCGTTGGTCGCCATCCGTCCGACACTGATGCGGCAGACTGGACATTACACTACTACGTTCTGAACAATCGCCGCTATGATGCCTACTATGCTTTGAAGAAAACCGAAGTAGACACCGACACTAAATTACCGTGGGTAGACAACAAAAAGTACATTTCCACTACACAGATACCCATAGCCAACGGACAATATACCGTATCTGTTCCCGATGGCGTGTATTGGCGTGTCTGGTCGTGGGATGAAGCAAGCCAAACCCTAACCGGCGTGAATAGTTCCAACTGGCACAGCACCATAAACAACTTCCTGTTTAACGCAACAGGCGAGTACATTTTCGAGTTCTGCAAGGCAGACGGTAGTGACTTCAACACTGCTAAAGATGTAACCTTAAAACTGAAAAACGACAAAATCACCGATTATGAGGACGGTGGTACAATCGTAGAAGAACCTACACCCTCGCCCAGTCCTGAACCTACGGAAACACCCTCGCCCACAGAACCGCCTATACCTACCGCAACACCTACCCCCGGTGGCGGTACAGTACCCACGCCGGGCGGCGATTCTGGCGGCGGTAACTCTGGTAGTAGTGATTCCGGCTGGAATCCCTTTAAGTGGTTGACTGACTTCTTAAAAGACATAGTCGAAACCATTCTAAAAGGTCTGTGGAAACTCTTAACCAGTATCTTCGGCTTCATCCTCTGGCTGCTGTCTCTGCTGTTTAAGCTGTTCCCGTGGATGCCTAATAGCGGTATTCTCGCGCTGTGTGCCGGTGTGGTTGTCGTTACCGTTATCCGCATAATCAAATTCATTACAGGTAGGTGATACCATGAAAAAAGTTATAGTCCTGCTAGCTCTGCTCTGCTGTATGGTATGCTCTGCCGTGCCTGTGTTTGCAGATGCCGCCCCCGGTGGCGTTGGTCGTGACGATGTACTAAACGGAGATTTCAGCACCGCCGAAACCGCACAATCTGGCGACGACATGAAAGACGCTTTCAACGAGTACGGCGGCAAACTGCCCAGCATTATAGACGAGGTAAAACAAGGATGGGAAGAAGTATTTTCTGGTTTGGCAGGCGTTCTAAAGTTTCTCGCCGACACCATCGGCGGCATTTTCGCTATCTTGCCCGCAAGCTATTCCGTGTATATCGTGATGCTGTGTTTGTGTATCGCTGTTTCGGCTATCATTAAAGTTCTTACGGAGTGACGCGCCTATGTTTATGGAATTTATGCAGAAAATTGGAGAATTGCTCTCCTTAAAAATCAACTTCTATGGTGCTTCGTTTAGCATCTTCGACTTTGCAATCTGGTATCTGTTCGCAACGCTGGTTATTTGGATTGTAAAACAACTGCTGTTTTGAGGTACGCTCATGTTAAAGGATAATTTCAACAAATTCTGCTTGGCCGTTATCGCGCTTCTGGTGCTGCTCTCGCTGCTCTTTACCATCCGGGCCAGTGCAGAAGAATACACTGCTCCCGAGGATGCAGCAGGATCATCGCAAGATGTTCCTGCTGCGGAAGAACACCCGGTAACACAGGTGCAGGGCGTACAAACATATGACCCGCAATTATATGAGCGCTTGGATAAAATGCAAGAATCCATCGACGCGCTGACAGCCGCTCTCGTGCCCTCTGACGCTTTGGAAGAATCAGCCGAGGAAAATTACCCGCACAAGACCCTGCACCCGACTATACTGCGCAACTTTCGGGCATTTCCTCGCAACTAGAATTTCTCTCGCAACAGGCAACCGCAGAAACCGCCGAACCTACCGCCTTTGAAAAGCCTTTCAAGGATTATACCACTACCGAAACACTGGCCCTTGTAGCTGTTGCCGCTCTTGTGCTGGTTGCGTTCCTGCTGGCTATCAAAAACTTTATTCTGTGAGGTGAAAACATGGCATCTTTATTTTACGACCTGCTGACGTTCTTCGGCATTAGTACCACCGCCCCGCAAAACCTCGGTGAACTATTTCCGTGGTTGCTCTCTATCCTCGTCGCGCTGACCCTGTTCCTGTTCGTGTTCGGCATGATTAAGGATTTTGTACATACGTTTGGACGAGGTAAATTCTAATGGTGTACTTGCTCATTATCGCGTTCTGCTTCGCGCTGGCACTTTCCCGCATTGTGCGTTGCATCGTGTTCCACCCTGTTAAGAATATCTATTACTGCATTAAAGATTTGTACTGGTATATTCTGCATAAGGGCTGGAATAAGTGCCCTGTTGGTGCGCTCGATATTTACTGCGGTTACTTCGGCTCCGGTAAAACCTTGTCTCTCGTTCATAAGGTGATTGGCCTGTATAATCGGTATGATGATAAAATCGTTTGGTGTGACCGCCGTAAAAAGTTTGTCACACAGAAAATTAAGGTGTTGTCAAATGTAGACCTGTCGATTCCCTACGAACACCTAGACAGTCTTGCGCAAGTAGTCAACGCGGCAAAAATCAATCGCAGTATTGACGATGCAAACGACACTCTCACAGTAACGATTGTCGCAATGGATGAACTGTCGGTGCAGATGAACAGCCGCAGTTTTAAAGATAACTTTAACGCCTATTTCCTCAACACCCTGCTAACGTGCCGGCATAGCTATATTAGCATTTACGGTTCAGCCCAACGTTTCCAGCACGTCGATAAACTTATGCGCGACGTTACCCACACTGTCATACAGTGCAAAAAAGTCTGGCGTTTCCAGCTTTGGTCTAGCTACGATGCGTGGGAAATGGAGAACGCAACCAACGCCGAAATGATTAAACCGCTTCGCCGTGGTCTGTGGTTCGTCCATGATGAAGATTACCACGCCTACGATACCCTCGCAATCGTGGACAATCTCAAGAAAAAATTTGAGGATGGCGACATTCTGACGGATGCCGAAATCATCAATAACCAAGCCCCTGCCGGTCCTCTCGGTCTGGAAGTGACTACAAATCCTACTGCAAAAGCTAAACGCCGTATGCAAACCACGGTGAAAAAGTAAAAAGCGGCAAGCGCAAAAGCGGGGCGCGGGGCTATTGCCCCCGCCCTGCTTGCGCTTGCCCGTTTGCTTTATCTTATAGATTTGTAAAAACTGTGCAGGCCTTGTATCTTGTGAGAACGACGGCCCCGACCGAGTTAATTGCAGCGCCTGCGCGGGTGCAACTTTTCCATAGTAGAAACTTTTATCGCGCAAAGGCAAGAGTAGAGCTTTACGGCAGCTGCTATTTTTCTCTCTATTTGCTTTAGCGCCGTCTGCACTACTTTGCCTTGTTGCCAACATTGCATGGCAAGAGAGTGCGAGAAGTTCCCCTAGTTGCGGTTATCGCTATATCTTGTTTGCCCTTTAGTTGCATATCGTTCCTTGCGCCGTGCTAGCACGGCGCTTTTTTGGTGTAAAAGTCAAGGGTAGGGGTGGAGATTTTTTTGCGGATCAGGCGCAGCGGAGCAAGCCTGTTCCGCGAAAAAATACTACCCCGACCTTTACTTTTATACCAAAAAAAATAAAATTTTAGTAGAACCAACCGAGAGGAGAACAAAAAGGATGTATGTAGAACCACGACCAAAAGGACGACATTTTAGACCAGATGATAGAATAGCAATACAAGCCCTGTATAAAGCTGGACATTCTCAAAGAGAAATTGCAAAAGAAATAGGTTGTTCTCAATCTTCCATCAGTAGAGAATTGAAAAAGGGAAAAGTACAGCAATTAGACGGTGCAACATATATTTTCTATTATACCTACGATGCTAGCACCGCCCAAAGATATGCAGAATACCAGTATACTGCGCACAGTAACGGTCTGAAAATCGGCAATAACCACAACTATGTAAATGCAATAGCCGAGTGTATATCAATGGGATATAGCCCCTACGCCGCAATAGAAAAAGTCGGCAACACCTACGGTGTAAAGGTCACCAAGCAAACCATGTACCGCTACATTGCCGAGGGTCTTATCCCACATACAACCTATAAAAATCTTCCAGTAGGACACCGCAAAAAGCGCAAAAAACAAGTACAATCAACTATGCGTTCAAAGAGTTTAAACCATCGCAGCATTGACCGCCGCTCAAAAGTTATATTGACCCGCGACAGCTTTGGACATTGGGAAATAGATAGCATTATAGGAACATCCGAGGGTAGAAACGAATCTTGCCTAGTAATGACAGAACGCCAGACTAGAGAAGAAATAGTAATCAAGGTAGAAGATAAAACTGCCGATGCTACTACAAAAGCAATGCAACATCTAAAGCAAACATTCGGAGATGACTTTAACAAAATTTTCTTCACCATCACCCTAGACAACGGTTCAGAATTTGCAAATCAAAACGCCTTTGACGCGCTGGGCGTTCCCGCGTTCTACTGCCATCCCGGACACCCATACGAGCGCGGCAGTAACGAAAACAACAACAAACTCTTGCGCCGCCACTTTCCCAAGGGTCAGAGCATGAAACACAAAACACAGTACCACGCACGCCACACAAGCGCAACACTTCGTAAACGGCTACCCGCGCGAAATGTTTGACGGAAGATGTAGTAACGACCTGTTCAGAGAACAGCTAGAACTAATAAACTTGAGCGACAAACAAAGAATTTATAATTTCTTTAATGTTTAAAAAAGACAGCGGTTTACCGCTGTCCTCCTTAATCGTAAGTTCCGCGAACGCGGACGCATTGCGCATGGCATTAGGCGCGTTTAAATCCGTCGGAGACACCTTTTTAGTTTTTCTGGTGGAGAGCAACCAAAAAGACAGAGTATCACCGCGCTGGCGCGGCGATACCCAAAAGACGCTCACCAACAGAAAAACAAACTTTGCCTAGTCGCAATGTGAGCGAAAGAGACTGATAGAACAGATGCCCAGTTTTTCAAGCGTCTGTTTTATCGGTCTATTCGCGTTGTGCAAGTTGCACAGTTTTCCCCGCTACTTTGCCCGATTTCCGCTACCGTCCTTGTGTACTTTGCTGAATTATCCGTTTGGGTATTGACTTTAGGAAGTTTTTTTGATTTTTTCGACAAAGTTTGAGGGTGAAGTTTGGGCAAGGTGTATATTGGGGTGATGGCGGTTGGCTGGCACAAATTATGGGGGTGGGTGGTAAGAGGGTTGCGGGATTAGGCGGTTTGGGGGAATCGGTGAGCGGTGGAAGATTGACGGCAGGCGGCGGGGAGGTTGCGGGCCGGGCATGCCCGGCCCCTACGGGGGGGATGGTGGAGGGAGCGGTGTGTTTTCCACATTCGACACACGTGAATGTGGAAAACACTTGCAATTTCTACCTTATTATAATAGTATAGAGGCAACATACTTGAAACGAGGTCCTGTCATGATCCTGGCATTGAATATCGGCAACTCCAATATTACGTTTGGCGGGTATACGCCGGACGGCAAGCTGGTGTTTTCGTCGCGGCTGTTTGCGGACACGGCGCTGAGCAGTGATGAGCTCCTGTACAAAATCGTAAACATGCTGGCGCTGTATGGGGCGGAGCCGCAGCAAATCACGGCGGTCATCTTTTCCAGCGTTGTGCCGGCGCTGACACCGCGGCTGCGCGAGGCCCTGCGCAAGATGTGCGAGTGCCAGATCATGGAGGTCGGCCCCGGGCTGAAAAGCGGGGTGCGCATCCGCATGGACAACCCGGCCCAGCTGGGCGGCGAGCTGCTGTGTGCCATCGTGGGCGCGCTGCAGCGGTGCACGCCGCCCTGCGTGGTGGTGAACTTTGATACCGCCACTACCCTGCTGGCTGTGGACAGCACCGGCGCACTGGTGGGCGGCAGTATCCTGCCGGGGCCGCAGTGCTCGCTGTCGGCGCTGGTGCGCAACACAGCGCAGCTGCCCCAGGTGGAGCTGGAGGCCCGCCCGCGGCGTCTGCTGGGGGCCAACACGGCGGACTGTCTGCACAGCGGCATTGTGTACGGCACGGCGGCCATGCTGGACGGCATGGTCGCGCAGATCCGCGCAGCGCTGGGCGCACCCGACGCGCCGGTGGTCGCAACCGGCACGCTGCCCGACAGTGTGCGCACGGCGTGTGCGACGGATATTGTGTACCGCGAGACGCTGGTGCTGGAAGGGCTGTATTGGATCTGGAAGAAGAATACGCGGAAGTGACGTTTTGGTTGCGGGCCATCCCTGTAGGGGGCGGCGTCCTCGACGCCCCGCGGAGGGGTCAAGACCCCTCCCTACGATGCGGAAGATCAGTGAGTGACTATGGGAAGCGTGCGGGCCGGGCATGCCCGGCCCCTACGGGGTGGTGGATGGTTGGCGGGTGCTGGCCGGGAGGTGCGGGCGGCATATATGCCGCTCCCTACGGGCAGGCGTATTGTACTATCCGTATTCCGGACAAACATCATTCTATATTCAAAGAGGTGCTGCTTGCGCCTCTTTCTTTTTTTGTGGTGTCGTGTTATAATATATTATGTATAGTTATGTACAAAATTTACAGAGAAAGGTATTTATTCATCACCTATGCAGCATTTGAAAAACTTTAACTGGAAGAAATTTCTCTTGCAGGGGGTGCTCCCCTGTCTGCTGGCGGTGGCGGTGGGGTTCATCTCCCGCTATCAGCTGGAGCTGTCCGACGGCGTGACCGAGAGCTTTTTGCAGCTTCAATGGCCGCTCTACGCGCCGCTCAATGCGCTGACCGCCTTTTGCCTGACGCTGATTTTGTTTGCGCTGCTCGGCAAGTGGAGCCGCGCAACGGGCATTTCGGGTGCGGTGTTCACCATCATTGCGCTCATCAACTACTACACCCGCGACCTGCACGGCTCGGCGCTGATGCCCCAGGACATTTTGAACCTCGGCACCGCCGCCGAGGTCATGGGCAGCTACACCCTGAAAATCACGCAGGACGTTGTGAAGATCGTGCTGCTCTACCTGCCGATTCTGGCGATTGTGTTCGTGCAGGCGCAGCTGGTCAAGGGTGCGCCTAAGCGCGCCGGCTGGAAGGCCCGCGGCGTGCGGGCGGCGGGCAGCGCACTGGGCGTGTTTCTGGTCATGTTCTTCGGCTACTTCGGCCCCGTGACCATCAAGCCCAAGACGACCTACGGCTGGGCGTGGCAGAACACCTACTACACCTACGGCTATCTGGCCGGGACGATTGAGGCCACCAGCCTGATGGCCGACCCTGTCATTGAGCCGGAGAACTACAACGACGCCGCGGCGGTGAACACCGCCCGCAAGGCCGACGACTACACCGCCCCTGCCAGCCCCGAGAGCGCCGAGGACTACCCCGACATTGTGCTGATCCTGTCCGAGAGCTTCTACGACTTTGACCTTGTCACCGACCTGCAGGCCGACACCGACATCATGCCGGTCACCAAGAACCTGCCCAACTCTGTCTACGGCCACACGATCAGCCCCCATGTGGGCGGCGGCACAAACTCCACCGAGTACGAGATGCTGACCTCCAACTCGCTGATCCTGATGCCCAGCATCACGCCGTTCAACTGGCTGAACCTGTACAACGCCAACAGCGTTGTCAGCTACCTCAAGGGTCTGGGCTACTCCACGATGGCCGCCCACCCCTACACGAACTCCAACTACCGCCGCGACTCCGCCTGGCTGGCGCTGGGCTTTGACGAGACCCATTTCCAGAGCGATTTTACCACGCAGGAGACCTACGGGGACCGCCCGTACCAGACCGACTCGGCCACCTACCGCGACTGGGAAACGATGTACGAGGCCATGCCGGAGGACAAGCCGCGGTTCAGCTTCCTGGTCTCCATCCAGAGCCACGGCGACTACGATATGAACGATGCGTCGCTGGATATTGTCCACGCCGCCACAGACTACGGCGACTACGATGCGCTGATGGACGAGTACCTGAGCTGCATCAAAATGACCGACGCCGCCGTGCAGGAGCTGTGCGATTACTTTACCGCGCAGTACGAAAAGACGGGCCGCAAGGTCATTGTGGCCATGGCCGGTGACCACGCGCCCAGCTTTGTGGGCCATGTGGCCGACCCCAGCTTTGCCGAAACCGACAACGAGCTGCAGATTTTGGAGCGCAGCACGCCGTTTTTCATCTGGGCCAACTACCCGCTGGAGCACACGGCAGCCGCCACCAGCACCACCGACCCGCTGAACCGCATGGACATGGTCATGCTGACCCCCACCCTGCTGCAGCAGGCGGGTCTGCCCCTGAGCGACTACTACGAGTACCTGCTGGAAATGAAGCACAACACCCCCGTTGTGACCGCCGCCAACGACTACATGAAGGTGGACGGCAGCACAGCCGAATACGGCGCAGACCCCGCGCTGGACGAGTGGGCCAAGGGGTATCTGATGCTGGAATACAACAACATCGGCGCGCACGCCAAGCGCGACCAGAGCATTTTTGACCCCGCCGAATAAAGAGGAGGCATCCCTATGACAGGTCTGAAACGAACCCCGCGCAGCCGCGGCGGCTTTACGCTGGTGGAGCTGATCGTGGTATTGGTGATTCTGGGTGTGCTGGCGGCCTTTGCCGTCCCGGCGCTGACCGGGTACATTGACAGCGCCAAGGAAAAGCAGGCCGTCAGTGAGACGCAGGCGTGTGTGATGACGGCGACCCGGCAGGGTGCGCAGAACTACGCCTTGGTGCAGAACGCATCGATAACGGGAAAAGGCGATGGTGCAGATGCCCTGACAAACTGGGCAGGCACGTTGACAAACGAGGTTCCCACCGTGACCGGCGGAGATGTAGCACTTACCGAGGGCAGCGGGCAGTATCTGCTGCATGTGGAAAAAGCCCCCAGCGGCAGTAAAACGCCTGTCGGCCTTGCCTCGCAGGCAGGCGTGAGCGGTACCGTGCAGGGGATGACCTGCAACGCCAGCGGGCAGGTTTTGTACTTAGTGTATACCAGCGCCGATGGGATACAGGTCGTATACACGAACGCGGGAACTACCGCGAGTGTAAATATCGGCAGTGATGAGGCTGTTGTTGTGCCGACGCCGAAGAAAAATGACCCCTCCGGCGGCGGTGAAACCGGCGGGGGCAGCACCGGGGGCGGCATTTCCGGCGGCGGTACGACCGGCAGCACCGCTACAGCAGATAAACATCAGTTCATTATCCACTTGGAGGATATTGAAACTAAAAATTTTGCGCCTTTTGCAAACAGAAAATATACCATTAAAAGCGGCGATAACGTCTTTGAGGTTAGATCTGACAGCAACGGTGATATTCTGTTGGATATTTCTCCTAATGAGCACCCTCGTCCCAACACTGTTATCGGGGATACGAAGACTACTATCACCGAAGATAAAGTTCCTGATGGCTACCAAGCCATTCCCAGCAGTACAAAAATCTATATCAATGTTTTCAATGAGGGGGACGACTATCATCTCAATTCCATACAGAATAACGGAAATGACAATCCATTTGATATCGATATGACTAAAAGGCAGCTTACCATTATGCGCTTTCCCGTTGCCAAATTGAATCTGCGCGTCACTGACCCTGATGGAAAGGCGCTGTCCGGTGCTACCTTTACTATTAAGAACGGCTCAGACACTGTCCAACTCACCAGTGGTAGTAACGGAGAATGCTCCATTCCTGTCAAACTGCATGATGAAGATAACATCGGGTATTCTGGTGCTTTCCTAACTGCCAGAGACGATAATAGCCCAACTTATGTTATAACGGAAACTCCTCCTGCCGGATATAAGGGAAACTTCACATGTTCTTTTAATTTATATTATAAGCCATATCCCTCTACTCTGACTTCCCATCATACAACCTGGTTCTATATTAATGCTTTTAACGACAATAGTGGAGAAGGGGGTAGTCATAGTCTGGTAAATACTGTTGGTGAGCGGGATACTTTTCATGTCACAAACAAAAAACTCTAACTCTGCACTGTCTATATCCGTAAAATTGATAACGCCGGAGATCCTGTATCCAACGCCAATCTAAAAGCTGACAATACCGGCAGCTTTGTTACGCCAGAGCATAAACTACAGGATACAACCAAAATATAGCAGACTGTCGAAAAACGCTTGTAGGGGCGAGCATTGCTCGCCCCTGCCCGTTTGCCTTGCAAAAACTGTCCCGGAAAATGCGTTGCTGCGGTAAGTTGGCGGGCGGCCAATGGTCGCCCCTACGCACGCAATAAGGCAAGAATGCAATTTATTGACGGTCTGCTATATAATTTCACCTTCAATCAATAAAAAAGCCCCCACCCAACCGCAGAACATCTACGGTTGGGTGGGGGTGGTTTATTTGTAGAGATTGCAGGGGTGCGGCGGCAGCGGCAACACTCCCGGGCGGATATGGGCTCCGCCCCTGCGTTCTCTGCCAATCACAAAAACTCTTTCCAGTAAATCTCTGCGCTTCTCGTCATCTCCCGGGAAAAGTCGCTCGCGTACTTGCGCTTGCAAAATGCCTGCACGGCTTTGTCAAAGTCGTAGTCGAGCTGGCCGTTGGCGGCGGCTTTCGCCGCAAAGTCGGCGCGCAGCTCGTCGGGCGTGCGGTCCGTGTACACATTCTCGCAGACGACGGCCTGCTCGGCAAAGCGGGCGGGCTTGGGGCGGCGCTGCTGCTGCTCCGTGGGGCGGCCAAACACCAGCATACAGGCGGGCACTACGTACTGCGGCAGGTGCAGGGCGTCGCGCATGGCCTCAGCATTCTCGAGGACGTCGCCTATGTAGCAGCTGCCGATGCCCAGAGACTCGGCGGCGACCACGGCGTTCTGGGCGGCAATGCAGGTGTCGGCCACGGCCAGCATCAAATCCCCTGCCCCGGGCTTGCGGGCGTCCGTGATGCCCGCGGCGTGGTAGGCGTTGAGCCAGCGGCGGCAGTCGGCCAGGAACACCAGCACCAGCGGCGCCCCGGCAATGAACGGCTGGTGGTCGCACAGGTCGGCCAGCGTGGCCTTCAGCGCCGGGTCGGTGATGTCCAGGATCGTGTACAGCTGCTGGTTGCCCGCCGTCGGTGCCTGGAACGCCGCGTTCAGAATGGCCGCCCGCTCGTCCGGCGTGACGGGGTCAGTGGTGAATACCCGCACGCTTTTGCGGGTGGAGAGGGCGGAGAGGATAGCGTTGTTTTCCATAATAAGCTCCTTTAAGCCTTCCCCCCGGGGGGAAGGTGGCGCCGCAGCGCCGGATGAGGGGCAGCCTTCCGGCGGCAGCCCGTAAGCGGATCAGTACCGCAAGCTTGCCCCTCATCCGTCTGTGGTCGGGGCCACAGACACCTTCCCCCGGGGGGGAAGGCAAATCAAAATCAATTTTTCCGTTTCTTCAAAAACTTCCCGATCAGCGTATCCAGCATGCTCAGCACCTCGCGGATGTTCAGCACGCAGACCACCGCGGTGATGCCCACGACGGGCAGCGCCCAATAGGTCAGGTTCATCATGCACCAGATCTCCGCCAGCACCAGTGCCAGATTCAGCACAAGCCACGCCGGGTGGAAGTCGATCTCCAGCAGACCGCGGGTCGAGTAGGCGCGCAGCAAAAACACCAGCATCAGGCTCAGGAAGCTGGCCGGAGTTACGCCCCACGGGCCCCACTGCAAAATGAACAGGTAGTTCAGAATCAGGTTCAGCACCGCACCGGCCAGCATTGTGAACAGCGAGCCGGTAGACCGTTTATACACGACGTAGACGCTGTTCAGGAACTGGTTCAGGCAGGTCAGCATCGAGCAGAGCGTCAGGAACGGAACAAACGTCCAGGCGTCAAAATATTCAGCCTTGAACACCCGCATGAGCAGCTGGCACAGCATGATGATGCCCGCCACGCAGCAGAACAGCACGCTGGCATACACGCGGAATATCTTGGAGAAGAACGCCTCGCGGTCCGTCTCCTCGGTCACGGCGGAGAGCTGCCATGCCTCGTAGAAGATGCTGCCCAAAATCGTGATGATCTGCGGCAGGAAGTACCCCGCCGACAACAGCCCGACCCAGTGGTTGCCGCTGCGGCCCGCGTAGCCCTCGCACATGCCCTGCACAAAGAACATGTCGCTGGCGTTGATGATCCAAAAGCTGATGGACGCCGGGATCATCGGCAGGCAGTAGCGCAGCATCTCCTTCCACAGCGTCTTGTCAAACGCCTTGGGCTTGAAGTACCGCCAGCACCCGCCCGCGATGAACACAAACACCATGGATGTCAAATCTGCCAGCGCGTTTGCCAGCAAAAAGCCTGCAGCGCCCATTTTTAAGACGCTCAGGAACAGCAGGTAGTAGAGCAGCAGGCTCAGCGTTGTCAGCACACCGTCTATGGCGACCAGCCGGTTCAGCATCCGCGAGCGGATGAACTGGGTACACAGCGTTCTCATACAGCTGGCCAGCACGCAGAGGTACAAAAAGCCCAGGTACTCCGCAGCGTTGGGGATGAGCCGCACCAGCGGCATGGCCAGCAGCAGCACCACAAAGCCCAGCCCGATAGTCGCCGCGCCGTTGACAAAGACGCTGGATTTGTTGGTCGCTTTGTCCAGCCCGAACCGGATGACCGCATAGGCCACGCCAAGGCTGACCACCGGGATCAGCAGGTTTGTGGCCTGCTGCAAAAGGCTGGACACGCCCATAACGTCCGGCGAGTCGAGCGCGTAGCTCAGATACGGGCGGATGAAGAAGCTGAGCAGCTTGGAGCTGAAGTTGGAGATGGCAAACAGCAGCGTATTGCTGACCAGCGTCGTATATTTTTTTTGTGGAGACGGCAAGATGGGAACCTCCCTTTTCTGATTTGTACAAACGGTAGGGGCGAGGCATGCCTCGCCCGCAACTGTACGGCAGGCGGCTGCTTCTTGCAAGGCTGCGGGTCGGGCATGCCCGACCCCTACAGGCTGCGTTGTAGGGGCGGATGCTCGCATCCGCCCGCTCTCACCGCAGCTTCAGCATCCGTTCCCGCTGCTTATAATCCGGCAGCACCTCCGCCACCGCGGCCCAGAACGCCGGGCTGTGATCGGGGTGGGCAAAGTGACAGAACTCATGCACAACAACGTACTCCTGCGCGGGCAGCGGCATCGTGCAGAGCCGCCGCGCAAACGCCAGCGTGCCGGTGCGCAGACTGCACGACCCCCAGCGGGTGTTCATGTCGCGCACCGCAATTTTGGGCATCGCGCCGCCCGGGCAGGTCGCCGCAAACTGCGGATAGTATGCCCGGCACAGCGCCTGCATATAGGCCAGCGCCTCGGCCTTGGGCGGCAGCGCGGGGGCCTCGGCGGCCTCTCGTTCGCGCCGGGCCGCGGCACGCGCCTGTGCGGTGCGCACCCAGTCGGCCCGCGCCGTGACAAAGGCGTCCACATAAGCCGCAGGCACCCGCGGCGACGCACTGGCCGCCACACTGCCGTCGGCCCGCACGCGCAGGTTGATGTTGCGCACCCGCCGCCGCGTCAGCGTGTAGGTGATGCCGCCCGCCGTCCGCTCCATGCCCGGCCCCCCTTTTGCAAAAGTATATAGTTTATTGTACACGCATTTGCCCAAAAGTGCAACAGTTGCCTGCGGCGGCGCATTGTGGTATGATACTGCCAAAAGGGGGCTTTTGCATGAAATCGCTGTTTTTTGTTCTGCCCGCCCTGCTGCTGGGCCTGACGGCCTGCGGCGCGCCGGTGGCCGCCGTGACCCTGCCCGACACCGTGCAGGTCGAAAAGACCCAGACCGCCGAGACCGCCGTCCTCTACGAGGATGCCGACGGGCGTGAGGTCAGCCCCCGCCGCGCCGCCCTGACCGAGTGGCGCTGGTCTGTGGCCGATGACACGATTGCCGAGGTCGATCCCAGCGGCATTGTGACCGGTCTGCGCGGCGGCTCGACCACCCTGACGCTGCAAAGCGCCGACGGGAAAATTTCCGCCAGCTGCCCGGTGCAGGTGTCCAGCCCGCTGCGCGGCATTGCTTTGGACGACTACACGCTGTATTTTGACGACGAGCTTGTGACCTGGATCACCGCCGACGGCACGCGCGAGTCCGACTACGCCTACGCCAGCCGCATCGGCGCAGTCTGCCATCTTCTGCCGGAGGACACTACTGACCACCCCGCCGTGACCTATCACATCGCCGACGAGCGCATCGCCCGCTTCGACGGCTCCTGGCTCGTCCCCGTGAATTACGGCACCACGACCCTGACCGCCGACTGCGGCGGGTTTACAGCGCAGTGTACCGTAACGGTGGTCAGGCCGGAGGAATAGGCAAAAGAAGCGGTCGCCTCCGCAGCAGGCTGTTCGATTCCCGCACGGTTCACCTTTTACGCCCGACACCTATTAAAAAGCGTATACAAAGAAAAAAGCACTACCTCAAACGAAGTAGTGCTTTTGGGTGACCCTCCCGTCCATCTCCCGCGCCCTAAAAACAGCCCGCGGGGCTGTTTTTGCCCCGCGGGACGCGGACGCGGGGCCCGGGCTGTTCGATTCCCGTACTCCTCTACTCCTTACAATGTATAATAAAAAGAAAAAAGCTCAACCTCTTGCGAAGTTGAGCTTTTTGGTGACCCGTACGGGAATCGAATTATAATTCAAATATAATTGCCTTTTAATTTGCACCGTTATAGGCGGATTCAGTCCGCTGTGAACGGTTCAATTAAAGGGCTTTTTTATTTTGAGTGGGGTACAAAATGGGGTACAGCCCTCGTGCAGCTGTTTTCCTTTTCGATGCTATTTTTGACGAATTTATTAAGAATTTGGAGGTTTGAAAAAAATGCTTGCGTAAACGTGCGAACTGCATAGGATAGTATTTACACTACAGCAGACGAGGTACTTCCTATGGCTATCAATTTACATTACAAACTTCACCGCACTATTCAAGATGCAGGTTATACCGATAAAGAAATTGCAAAGGCTATCTATATTTCTCCGCAGGCAATGTCAGACAAAATGACGGGTAAATCCCAGTTCACCTCTGCTGAAATTGCTTCTATCGGCAATATCCTGAATCTGTCCCCTAAACAGTATTATTCGTGCTTCGTCAAACCCTACATCGAAAATTCTATGTTTTGTAAGGAGAACAGCCATGCCTAATCTTCAAAGCGAGCTTGCTACTCGTGTGTTTTTTGTTACCCAAAAGGAAATTTGGAAAATCAACGTGCAGAAAGATGGAGAGCGGAAATCTTTTTACTCAAAACTTCCCGGCAAGCGCGGGCAAAAAGATTGTGCCGCAAAAGCCGCCGCTTGGCTTCTTAGTGATTCGCCCCTTTCACTGTCTGACAAAACAACCGTTGATGACCTCTTTGAGCTTTACCTAAAAGATAAAGCTCTTGAAACTACTGATACATATAATATTGCCAACAGATATAAAAACCATATTGCTCCTGTTATTGGTCGCATTCGCATCTCCCGACTTACTAAGCAAGACCTTAAGCGCGTTATTTCAACCGCCCATCACGAACATCACTTAAGTAAAAAAACACTCTTAAATTTGCGCGGTGACCTTTCCGGCTTCTGCAGTTACCTTGACGACTCTGACATTCGTTCAGACCTCAGAACCAACAATATTAAAATTCCCGCCAGTGCGCCATCATCAGACAAAAAATCTCTCGACCTTATTTCACTCTATATCCTTTTCACACATTCGCAAGTGCTTTACAACGGCGCTGTCTGCGAGGACAGTCTGATTTACGCCTACCGCCTGAACGTCCTTACGGGCCTTAGGACGGGCGAAATGATGGGCCTCGAATGGGGCGATATTGATGACGATTATATTCACGTCCGCCGTGCTATCAACGCCAAAGGCGTGATGACAAGCGGTAAGAACGGCTATGCAAAGCGTGATTTTCCACAAACGCGCCAAACACGTGAAGTTCTGAAAGCACAAGAAAAGTACCGGCAATGCCCCACCAATCCGCATGAGCGTGTTTTCGGTGACACCGGCCAACTGTGCTATCGGGAACGCTGGGCAAAATTTTGTAAGTTCAACAAGATTCCTTATGTCACTCCGTACGAACTACGGCACACCTTTCGGTCGATTTATAAAGGTGAGATTAGTGGCTTACCAGAATCCGAAAAGAATATTCCCACTTTCCAAAGCTGGACAATCGAGGAACTAATGGGACATGTTCATGCTGGTATGCCGGGCGTGTACGGTCATACATTAGACGGCGATATGGATATGGTGCCGCAACTCCTCGAATCCGTCTTTGATGCCCGCTTGAAACATGGCGAAGAAATTTATTTGAAAAAATTTTGTAAAAATCCGTCACCCTCGGATTCTACATCTTGAACCCCCTTGCGTGAATGTGCGAAGCGCATAAAATTAGAGATGTCAGAAGCAAATTCGACTTGCTTATGATATAAAGTCCGACCCGCATCATTGCGGGGCAACCTCTTCCATAGAAAGGAGAACACAACTATGGAACTTAACCGCATGACCTGCAAAAAGGTCGTTGTCTCCCATGAGACCCTCGGTAGTGAACACCTGCGACTGTACAGTGTCCGCCCCTATTATCACTACGAAGGCAAGGTACGTACTGATAAAATTGACGGCTACACCTACAGTGTGATTTGCCCCAAGCTTGAAAACAACTTTCTTGGGGTCAAGATTCCCGGCAAGCAACTGCTTTTCGATGATGCCTACGACCATCTTGTGCAGTTTGACAACTTGCGTATTGGCATCTATCCCCTCTATGCATCCGGAGAAAATCGTATCCTGTCAATTAACCTGAAAGCTGCTGCTGATGGCGTAGCCGTCTGCGACAAGTAACACAATCTGGCGGTGGCAAGGGCGGGATGCCCTAAAGCATCTCACCTTTGCTGCCGCCTCTTTTTTCGTCCCTGTGGGCCGCTCGTAGGGGTCCCCGCCGGGATCGGCGGGGAATATTACTTTACGAGCGACAATGAGACATTGAGACAAGTCGTTGTTTTAGTCATATTATCGTCAAAATATTTGTCTTAATAAAAGCAATATCTATTGAGACAAATTGACAATCTTTGAGACAAAAGGTGGTGATGGAAAATGGCAAAAGCAGCAGATTTCAATGGAGATGCAAACGAAACGGACGTAATTCCGCCAGAAAAATGCAGAGGAAAAGGCAGACCGTCCATCTTATCCGAAAAAGCCTATCTGTGGTTACTGACAATAAATAATCCTCAAGACCACGGAATATCTCTCGACCAGAAAGATATTCTAGAGCGACTAAAAGATGACATTGCTGCCGGAAAAATCGTCTACATGATAGCTCGTATGGAGCAAAGCCTAACTGTAGATGAAAATGGTAAGCACACACCACACGGGCATATTGCCATACGTTTTGGTACTCAAACTCGCGGTGGCACGGTTCATAAAAAATTTCCCATGGCCGCACTCCAAAACTGCAACGCCGATACTTTTTCGGTGCGGCAGTACATCTTAAAAGACCCTACGGGTAAATGGTATAAGACACACCCCGAAAAAATAGGCGAAAGACTCCCCGATTCCGAAGCCAACTGTTGGGAGTGGGGACAGATTCCCGGAAGCCGAAAGTCTAAGGACAATCAATCGTCAAAGACATTGAGCGAGGATATAATGCGAGCCATTCGTGAGGGCAAAAATGATGCCGATATTCTGATATTATATCCGACCATTTGGAATCGTTCTGCAGAACTCCGCAAAATCAGATTCTCGATTATGAGCCAAAAATATCGCTCTGTCTACCGCGACCTAAATTGCATTTACATCGAAGCTAACCTACCACCCAAAGAAACTTACAAGTTGTTTGCACACACACCAGACACATACGTTGTAAGTGACTACACTCACCCTTGGGACAGCTACTGCGCGGAAAGCACTGTCGTTCTTACCGACTACACCGGGCAATTCCCGTGGTTCGACATTAGGCGCTTTTTGAGCGGCAACTATTGTACGCTACCCGCAAGATTTTCAGACGCAGTTGCATGTTACACAACCATTATCATTATTTCACCTCTATCCATTGAAGAACTGTGTGCCAGCGGCAAAGATTATGATTCGGCAGCATTGGCATCTTACATTACCCATTTCCGTTGCTACTTGGACATTGATGACGTTGGCACTGATTATATTGCAAATCCCACCTCCGGGGAGTGGGAGCAGCTTTACTTACTTTCCCCGCACGTTGATGTTGATTCTGAAAAGGAGAATAACGATGACGAGCCCGAACAAGAATGAGTTGAGTTCGCGCACCAATCTGCGCAACCTCACTTCTACAGCAAAAGCTGGGCTGCACAATGCAGCCACATACCCCCGCAAGCGCTACAGTCTGCTTGCTCTCCTGCTGCTGGGCGTGGTGCTCTGCGCGGCAATCTACTGGCCGTATCATCTGCCCGGCGTACTTGGCAGCATTTTCATTGCGCCAGCAGCGTTTACATATTTATGCTGGGTCGTTTTCAGTTTTGCCGCTGTTGGCTATGTTCCGGGCGCATTGGATATGCAGCACAATTTTGCGCGTATCGGCTTTCTAAACAGTGCCGGGGAAGCGCCCTATTTAATCCAAAAAGAGCAACACGGCAACGTTGTCACCTATACTTACCGCTGCACGGGCTTTCCCGTTTCCTTATGGGTTGATAAGCAACTTGAACTTGAAAGTGCTCTTAATATGCTAATTGCCAGCGTTAAAGAGGGCAAAGACCGCCGGACAATAAGCCTTTGCTGTGTACCGCCCGAACACGCTTTTGATATCGCTGAATGGCATAACCGTTATATCCACTACAACGAGGACAATTTGCTGCTTCTTGGCCGTGGTCTGACGAGTGATATTACTATCAACATCGACAAGACCCCGCATATCCTGATTGGCGGCAACACGGGCAGCGGCAAGACTATCTTGCTTCAATGTCTGCTCTGGCAAGCCATCGAACAGGCTGACGTTGTGTATGTGGCTGATTTCAAGGGCGGCGTTGATTTTCCGCGTGCGTGGCAGGAGTTTGCTTATATTATTACTAATGAGCAAAAGCTGCTTGTTCTTTTGAATCGTCTGGCGGATACTTTGGAAAAACGCAAACAGCTTTTCAAGGAAGTTGAAGCCGCCAACATCACCGAGTACCGCCAAAAGGCCGGGGACTATATGCAGCGTATTGTCTTTGCCTGTGATGAGGTTGCGGAACTGCTCGATAGGACGGGCGCAGACAAGGAGCGTAAAGAACTGCTGGCACAGATTGAAGCACGTCTTGCGCTGATTGCCCGTCAAGGCCGTGCCTTTGGCGTTCATCTGATTCTTGCAACCCAGCGCCCTGACGCGAACATCTTGTCGGGCCAGATTAAGAACAACATGAATATTCGCATCTGTGGCCGCGCGGATACCACGCTGTCTACCATCATTATCGGAGATGGACGGGCAGCCGAGCAGATTCCGCATGATGCACAGGGACGTTTTTTGATGGAAGATGGCACGGTGTTTCAGGCATACTATTTTAATGATGCAACCTTGAAGTAATTTTGAAATGTTAACTTCAAAGGGTAGGCGCGGATCGCGCCTACCCTCTTATTTTTGTAAAACGTAATTGCCGTAAACAGGGGTTTATGCTATGATAATGATAAAAACATTGTGCTATGAGGTGACCGCTATGACCGCTGCGCAACAGCAACAGGCCGCAAAGAGTTTTGCCGCCTACTGGAAAGATAAGGGCTACGAAAAAGGCGAAAGCCAACCTTTCTGGCTGTCGCTTCTTCGTGATGTGTACGGAGTCGAACACCCGGAGCAATTCATTCAGTTTGAGGAGCAAGTCCACCTTGACCACACCAGTTTCATTGACGGCACGATTCCTGCTACCCACGTTCTGATTGAGCAAAAGGGGCTTGGCAAGGATTTGAACAAGCCCATCAAGCAATCAGACGGTGCGCTGCTGACCCCTTTTGAACAGGCTAAGCGGTATATTTTGGAGCTGCCCGTATCACAGCACCCGCGCTGGGTGGTAACCTGCAATTTCAGCACCTTTTATGTGTATGATATGGAACGCCCGCGCGGTGAGCCTGAAATCATCGAACTTGCGAATCTGGAAAAAGAATACTATCGGCTGCAATTCCTTGTCGACGCCGGAAACGAACACCTCAAACGGGAGATGGAAGTTTCCATAGCGGCAGGTGAAATTGTCGGCTTGTTATATGATGCCTTTTACAAGCAGTACGCAAACCCGGAATCCGAACATTCGCTGAAAAGCCTGAACAAGCTGTGCGTTCGCTTGGTATTCTGCCTGTATGCCGAGGATGCCGGGATTTTTGGGCATCACGGTATGTTCCACGACTACCTCAAGGGCTTTGACACGCGCGGACTGCGCAAGGGGCTGGTAGATTTGTTCCGCGTGTTGGACACAAAGCTGCAAGACCGTGACCCCTATTTGAAAGATGACAACCCGGAATTGGCGGCGTTTCCCTACGTGAATGGCGGGCTGTTCAGCGATGAGAATATCGAGATACCGCCGTTCACCGATGAAATCCGAAACCTGCTGCTGGAGAAAGCCAGCGAAAACTTCAACTGGTCGGAAATCAGCCCCACCATTTTCGGCGCGGTGTTTGAAAGCACCCTGAACCCCGAAACCCGCCGCAGCGGTGGTATGCACTATACCAGCATTGAAAATATCCACAAGGTCATTGACCCGCTGTTTTTGGACGAACTGAAAGCTGAGCTTGACGAGATATGCGCCAATCCCGTGGAACGAACCAGAACGGCAAAGCTGCGGGTGTTCCAACGCAAGCTGGCATCGCTCACATTCTTAGACCCCGCGTGCGGCAGCGGAAACTTTTTGACCGAAACCTATTTGAGCCTGCGCCGCTTGGAAAACAAAATTTTGGTGGAACTCTCCCACGGTCAGGTTACGATGTATTCCGCCAGCGAAAGCCCGATACAGGTTTCCATCAGTCAGTTTTACGGCATCGAAATCAACGATTTTGCCGTGACGGTTGCCAAAACGGCGCTCTGGATAGCGGAAAGCCAGATGATGAAGGAAACGGAGAAAATCCTGCTCGTTCCGCTGGAATTTCTGCCGCTGAAAACAAACGCCTTTATTGTAGAGGGCAACGCCCTGCGGGTGGATTGGGAGAGCGTGGTTCCCAAAAGTAAGCTGAATTATATTATGGGGAATCCGCCGTTTGTGGGGCAGGCATTGAGAACGAAAGAGCAATCTAAAGATGTTGTTGATGTATTTGGAAAAGGAAGCCCAGAAACAAAGCTCGATTATGTCCTATGCTGGTATAAGAAAGCATTGGATTTAATGAAATGCCGTCCACAAGTTCTTTGTGCGTTTGTCTCAACAAATTCTATCTGTCAGGGCGAGAGCGTTCCTACATTTTGGAAGAAAATATGTAGCGAAGGCGCGGAAATACAGTTTGCGCATACCAGTTTTGCGTGGTCGAGTGAGTCAAACCATTCTGCAATGGTCTATTGTGTTATTGTAGGCTTTACTGCAAAGTCGCTTCCTGCAGAGAAAAAACTTTTTACTAATGGTCAATGCAAACTGGTGTCGCACATAAACGGTTATCTGCTGGCTGCACCAGATGTTTGGATTGCAAGCCGTACAAATAATAAACCAGACTGGCTTCCCAAAATCGAAAAAGGCAGCGAACCCAGTGATGGCGGACATCTGTTTTTAACGCCAGAGGAGGCAGACTGTCTATCACAAAAGTACCCAAGTTTGGTCAAGTATATCCGTAAATTCACTGGTGGTAACGAAGTAATCAATAGTAAACCGGGTGAGGTTTCAAGATATTGCTTATGGTTCTTGCACGGAAATCCGGCGGACTACGCTAAAAACTCAGAGATTTGCGAACGCTTGCAAGCAATTCGCACATTAAGAGAGGGTAGTTCTGCCGACAGAATAAGAAAAAAAGCTGACGAAGCATATCTGTTTTGTCAAATCCGTCAGCCAGAGAGCGACTATATAATTATTCCAAGACATTCAACAAGTTCACGTCGGTATATCCCTATGGCATATACTAGCAAAGATATTATCTGTGGTGATTCTGCTTATGTATTGGCAAGCGAATCACGATACCTATTTGGAATCTTAAACTCTAATGTTCACAATGCTTGGTGCCGAGCAATTTGCGGCAGACTAGGCATGGCATATCGCTACTCCCCAGCAGTTTACAACAACTTCCCGTGGCCTGCACCAACCGAACAGCAAAAAGCCAAAATCGAAC
>OLRS01001203.1_pt1 | contig 26645 bp, 19 predicted proteins | sample 1673171 | NCBI WGS metagenome assembly OLRS01 (sample SAMEA3136762, study PRJEB25190) | human gut metagenome | biome: human gut; feature: human-associated habitat; material: faeces | place: Austria | collected 2013
CCTGTAACCGGCTGATCCGTAGTCAGCTACTCTATTCAGTTGAGCTACGCGGCCTTTTTGTTTAACGGGTGCAAAGATACGGACTTTTTCCGAAACTGCAAGTATTCTACAAACTTTTTTTGAAGAAAATTATTCGATGAAACGGTAATTAAACAGTTGCCAACCGATACTCAGCCCCACATTCCACTCCCTTCTCGGTGAGCTATAATGATTTACATAAGCAGAGATCGCTCCAAAAGGTAATTGGCAAATAACAGAAACTTCTCCCATATATTCTACCTTTGAGAAAGCTTTTCCATAAAATGCTTTGTTTTGCGTATTCTTCTCAATAGGAAAAATAGGCATAAATCCATAAAATTCTCCTCTCAGATGAAACATATCATTGAAAATAAACATAGGCTTGATACCGGCAGCCAAAAACTGATTAGCACGGAAAGCCTCATTATACATCAGCTTACTATGCGGAGTCGGCGAAAACTCTGCAGCCTGCATCATTGTCGCCGTAAAATTCTCCGAGAAGTTTCTCGATGAATACAGCGCTTCCGCCATCCACCCCAAAACAAATTTAGGCGCCATACTATGATATGCTTCTTTCATATAAGAAATCTGTAACCATGATTGCCGTTCCTGTGTAACAGGCTGTTCTGCCGGATTTCCAGGCTTATATCTCTCTTTTCCCGTAAAAATCTGAGCTATTAATTTCTCGTTATATCCTTTTGTAGCGTATTGACGAGAATTCAGTGTACTTCCATAAAAACTAATAGAACCGCCTATAAGCCTGTATAAACTCCTGTCCGAACGGTCTTCTTCAAAGTTTATCACACTGGATTGAAAATAGTTATCTTGCAATTTTCCAATACCAAAGCCAAATTCAGCCCGTTTATTCGCTAAGAATGGTAAAGCGATAATCAACTTCAGAAATCGTTCATCCTTTGAATTAAAGGAAGGTTTATCGTTTTTAGAGAACAGTTTCTCTTTCTTGTAATAATCAAAAGTACTGATAGATGCAATAAGCCGATATGAAGTAGGAATATGAGTAGGCAAATCTATACGCGCCATCAGTTGGGCATTATTATAAACTTTACCCAATTGACCATCAAACGTAAACTCTTTGGCATAATAATTTAAGTTCTGATAGCCCAGTCCCAGATATATCTGATTGGAACTCGTCGTAGACACACTACCACCCAAACGGACAGAGAAATTATCCTCCATCTTTACTTTCAGATGTAAATCGTACATATCGGTTTCCTCATTAAATATCGCCTTCGGAATGATTTCCGATATCATGTTATCCGCAAGTAAACGGAAATATCCACGCTTTAGATCTTCGTAGGTGAATGGTTCATCTTCTTCATCATGAAATTCCTTCTGAATATAAGCCTGTTGTTGGGGGTTAGCTCCATCAATATAAATTTTCTGGAAATAGAGCTGCGGCAGATTACTGCGATAAACCAGACGGCGTAAACGCACATTATCTGCATTCACCCTACGATGAATACGCCCCTTTATAGAATCCATCAGGCTAAGAGTGCGATTGTAACCTATATCATGGAGTTCCTGAAGACGGTCAAAATCAAGTAAGTTCACATCATCATACTTGAATGTCATAAGGATGCCGACAGAATCCGGAATAGAATAGTCCGTCTTCTGCATCACCATGTTCTCAATCTGACTCATAAGGTCATTTTCTTTAGGCTTGGATGGATTGGCAGCCACCACACTACCAATGATAATATCCGGATGAAAATCATCCCGCATAACATCCGTTGGAAAGTTATTGTAAATACCACCATCATAAGCCAACACACTATCTATCTCAATAGGCTTAAAAACAAACGGGAAACTCATGGAAGCACGGACAGCATCTCCCAGATCACCTTTCCCTAACACTATTTGCCGTTTATTGTATACATCAGAAGCAATACAGCGGAAAGGAACAAACAGCCTATCAAAATCACCGTCACAAGCAGCCGTAGCACGGGCAAACAGCTCCACAAACACCAGATTCATCTGGATGGGGTTAACCATACTGGTCGGCAATTGCGGTTTGACATTCAAGGAGTCCTTAAAATCAAAGCGGATATTAAAAAATTCCGGCGTGGGAATACTTTTCTTAAAATAATAAGCGTATTTAGGCTCTACTTTTCCAGAATACCAGCGTTTAAAGTCTTCTGAACGCAGCAAAGCCTCCATATCATCGGGAGAGTAACCCATGGCATACAACGAACCGATAATGGCTCCCATGGATGTACCGGTAATATAATCGATAGGGATATTGTTTTCTTCCAAAGCCCGAATGATGCCGATATGCGTCATACCTTTCGCACCACCACCACTCAATACAAGTCCAACTTTTTGGGCATGCAACATGGGCAGCAACAAGAAACAAAACGATAAAAGCAAAAGAATTCTTTTCATACTTCAAAGTTCCGAGCTGAAAATATATTATTATTAAAGCTCAAATATATGCAATTGTTTCGAAATTGGACGTATCCAACGCTAAAAAACAAGCGTTCCCACACAAAATATACGAAAAAAGGAGCATTACAACTCTCATAAAAGTTGCAATGCTCCCGGCATATAGATTGTGAATAAAGGGCGTATTTAGATTAACTCGATGCTTCTCTTCACAAAGTTATTCAAAGCTTCACCTTTCAGCATACCATTTTGCAGCAATGCCAGGTCAATCAATTGGCGGACAACTTTATTTTTAGCTGCATATCCGGCAAATACTTCGTCTTTCTTTGTTTTCAGTTCTTCCCACTTCTGATCCAATCCGTTCACCTCGTCCTTTTCAGCAGTAGAAATTTCTTCGTCTTTCTTACCTTTTTGTTTATCTTTCAGCTCATTACGACGTTTGTCTACATCATTCATTTCTTGCTGAATAGGAGCTACAACAGAATCGCACTCTTTTTCTTCGTCTGCAAGAACTTCTTTCACCAGTTTATGATCTGAATTCAGCACAAGGTTGAACATATCGGGCATTTCTCCATAGAAACTCATACCTGCCTGAATATTAGCCATTTCTTTCATACGGCGCATATATTCACTTTGGGTAATCATCACAGGAGAAGAATTTTCACCCAAAGCCTGCGCAGTGATATTAAACTCAACCTTTTCCAGCTTAGGCAACTGGCTCTTGAATACAGCAGAAAGAGCTTCTTGTTTGCCTGCTTCCAGAGTTTCACCTTTCTTATCTTCTTTGATAATCAGATTATCGATAACATCACTATCTACACGGGTAAAGCGAGATTTCTCAAACTTTTGCTCCAACATGCTTACTACAGCAATATCCAGTTGGCCATCCATCAGCAATACATTATATCCCTTATTCTTAGCAGCCTCGATATAGCTGAATTGCTCATCTTTATGATTAGCATACAAATAGATCAAATTGCCATCTTTATCAGTCTGATTATCTTTAATCAGCTTCTGATACTCTTCAAATGTATAGCATTTACCATCCGTATCGGTGAAAAGGGCAAAATCTTTTGCTCTGTCATAGAAGTCTTCCTGAGTAAGCATTCCGTAATTGATGAAAATCTTCAGGTCATTCCACTTTTCCTCGAACTGTTTGCGATCATTTTTGAAGATAGATTGCAGACGATCAGATACTTTCTTCGTGATATATGTCGAAATCTTCTTCACGTTAGAGTCGCTCTGTAGATAAGAACGAGATACATTCAACGGAATATCCGGAGAATCGAGTACACCATGCAGCAGTGTCAGAAAGTCAGGTACGATACCTTCTACTGAATCCGTAACGTATACCTGGTTGCTATAAAGCTGTATCTTATTCTTATTCAATTCGATATTGCTCTTTACTTTCGGGAAGTAGAGGATACCTGTCAGATGGAACGGATAATCTACATTCAAATGTATCCAGAACAGAGGTTCATCAGACATCGGATACAGGTCACGATAGAACTTCTTATAATCTTCATCCTTCAGTTCGCTGGGTTTCAATGTCCACAACGGATTGCTGTCATTGATGATGTTATCTTCGTCTGTTTCAACCTGTTTTCCATCTTTCCAGTCTTTCTTCTTGCCAAAAGCAATAGGTATGGGAAGGAAACTACAATATTTCTTCAACAGAGAAGAAATGCGGGCCTCTTCCAGGAATTCCTTACTTTCATCGTCAATGTAAAGTACTATATCTGTACCACGGTCGGCTTTATCAATGTTCTCAATGGTGAATTCCGGACTACCATCGCAACTCCATTTCACAGCTTGAGCACCTTCTTTATGGGATTTCGTGATAATTTCCACTTTCTTAGCCACCATGAAAGCTGAATAAAAGCCTAAACCGAAGTGACCGATAATTGCATTAGCATCATTCTTATACTTCTCCAAGAAGTCGTTGGCACCTGAAAAGGCAATCTGGTTGATATATTTGTCGATTTCTTCGGCAGTTAAACCAATACCACGGTCCGAAACAGTAATTGTATCTTTTCCTAAAGATACATGTACGGTCAAATCGCCAACTTCACCTTTAAACTCGCCAATAGAGGCTAAGGTTTTCAACTTCTGCGTAGCATCTACGGCATTAGAAACTAATTCGCGGAGAAAAATTTCATGATCGCTGTACAAGAACTTTTTGATAACGGGGAAAATGTTTTCGGTAGTTACCCCAATATTTCCTTTTTGCATACTACTTATGATTTATATTTTTAAGTTTATATATTTAATCGTTTGGCAAGTGTAATGCAAAAAAAATGCCAGCCCATAAGGACTGACATTTTGACTGTTTATCATCTTCTGAGAAGATTTTATTTTCATGCTTTCTTGATGTCCAGTTCTCCTTTTTCTTCGTTCAAAGAGACAGAAATCGTATCACCCGCCTGTAATTCGGAAGAAATAATCAATTCCGAAAGTCCATCTTCCAGATAAGTCTGGATGGCACGCTTCAACGGACGGGCACCAAACTGCACATCATATCCTTTAGATGCCATGAACGTCTTGGCTTTAGCATCAATAACAAGCTTATATCCAAGAGATTCCACGCGCTCATACAAGCCTTTCAACTCGATATCGATAATCTTTTCGATAGCATCCAGCGAGAGCTGGTCGAAAGTAATAATCTCGTCGACACGGTTCAGAAACTCAGGGGCAAACGACTTATTCAAAGCCTTTTGTATCACGCCGCGTGAATATTCTTTATCATCCGTACGATTCTGAGCGGCAAAACCTACACCACGACCGAAGTCTTTCAATTGACGTGTACCGATATTGGAAGTCATGATAACCACTGTATTCTTGAAGTCTACAGTTCTGCCATAACTGTCAGTCAGACGACCTTCATCCATCAGTTGTAACAAGATGTTGAATACATCCGGGTGGGCTTTCTCAATCTCGTCCAACAATACGATAGAGTAAGGTTTACGGCGCACTTTCTCTGTCAACTGTCCGCCTTCTTCGTATCCTACGTATCCCGGAGGTGCACCAACAAGACGAGAAACAGTAAACTTCTCCATATATTCACTCATATCCACACGTATCAGCGCATCGGCAGAGCCAAACATATATTTTGCCAACTGTTTCGCCAAGTGAGTTTTACCTACACCCGTAGGCCCCAGGAACAAGAATGTTCCGATAGGACGGTTAGGGTCTTTCAATCCTACACGACTACGCAGAATAGCTTTCGTCACCTTTTCAATAGCCGGGTCCTGAGCTATAACTTTAGCTTGCAGTTCTTCTTTCATACCCGCCAACTTGATACCTTCAGCCTGCGCCATACGCTGTACAGGCACACCGGACATCATAGAAACCACATTCGCAATTTCTTCCTCACCAACTATCTGACGGTCATCTTTTAAGCGAGCTTCCCATTCAGCCTTCATCTCTTCCAGACGAGCAGAAAACTCTTTCTCATGATCACGGAAGCTGGCAGCAAGTTCGAAATTCTGCGATTTCACCGCATCCGCCTTTTGTTGACGGGCTTCTTCGATCAGTTTCTCCTGTTCTTCAATCTCTTTCGGAACAGTAATGTTTGTCAGATGGACACGCGAACCGGCTTCGTCCAAAGCATCGATAGCCTTATCCGGAAAGTTGCGGTCAGTAATGTAGCGGTCTGTCAACTTGACACATGCTTCCAGCGCTTCATCCGTATAAGTCACATTATGATGGTCTTCGTACTTCTCTTTGATATTCTTCAATATCTGGAGCGTTTCCTCGGCAGTGGTCGGTTCAACAATCACTTTCTGGAAACGGCGTTCCAAAGCACCGTCCTTTTCTATATTCTTCCGGTATTCATCAAGGGTAGTGGCACCTATACATTGTATTTCACCACGTGCCAATGCCGGTTTCAGCATATTGGCAGCATCCATAGAACCGGCAGCTGCTCCGGCACCCACAATCGTGTGAATCTCGTCAATAAACAGAATGACGTTCGGATTCTTCTGTAACTCATTAATGATAGAACGAATACGTTCCTCAAACTGTCCGCGGTATTTGGTTCCGGCTACCACAGAAGCCATATCAAGCATTACCACACGTTTATCAAACAGAATACGAGATACTTTCTTCTGAACGATACGCAATGCTAATCCCTCTACAATAGCTGATTTACCTACACCAGGTTCACCAATCAATACCGGATTATTCTTCTTACGACGGCTCAATATCTGAGCCAATCGCTCGATTTCACGTTCACGACCTACCACAGGGTCCAGCCTACCTTCTTCTGCAGCCCGAGTCATATCCATACCAAAGTTATCCAACACCGGAGTATCGTTGGATGGTTTCTTAGACGCTGTTTGTGTAGAAGACTGTGAACCACCACTTTGAGAAGAGCGTGAAGACATATTCATTTCGTCCTCTTCCTCGTCATCATCTTCCGTAAATCCCATGCCTGCATTAGGGCTGGCTTTCATGGAAAGCTGCTCAAACACTGACTTATAATCTATATTATTTTCTTCCAATACCGTAGCGGCCAAATTATTACCATCTTTCAGGATAGCCAGCAATACATGTTCAGTATCAGCAGTGGCACTCTTCAGCAGACGAGCCTCGAGTATACACATTTTCAATATCTTAGCTGCCATAGGAGACAATGGAATGTCTGCATCGGGCAACAAGTTATCATCCTCAATCTCTTTCAAAAAACCTTCCAGGCGTTTCTTAACTCTGTTCAGGTCTATATTCAGTTTCTGCAATATTTCTATAGCTTTCCCTCCGCCGTCTCGCAACATGCCGAGTAGAAGATGCTCCGGACCGATATATCTATTTTTCAGCCGGTTAGCTTCTTCCTTGCTGTAAGTGATAATGTCAGAAACTCTTTGTGAAAACTGATTATTCATACTTAATATTCTCCTTTCCTCATTCTAAGGTGTTACTTAATACAAAGATACGCATTTATAATTTCCAGTACGTATTCTATCGTTTTATTTTATTTATATACAAAACCCGTGCCACAGTTTAATATCTGTTCACCAGTACCATACTAAAGTACTTCCATTCTTGGGAAAAGCTCCTTATTAATACCTTATTTATATATTATAAGAACAAAGTGGATAGGAGAATGGTTTTGAAATAAAGTTTATGGGCGAAAACTTTTGTATATCGTAAAAAAGCAGTACTTTAGCGTGGTTTTTCATGAACCAAAGTATGTATAATTAATAATCTTTTTAAATGCTTGAACAAGACAGAATTATAAAGATTAACATCGAGGAGGAAATGAAGTCATCGTACATTGACTACTCCATGTCGGTCATCGTTTCACGTGCCCTTCCGGATGTTAGAGATGGTTTTAAGCCTGTCCACCGTAGAATTCTCTTCGGAATGATGGGACTGGGAAATACGTCAGATAAACCTTATAAAAAATCAGCCAGAGTTGTAGGTGAAGTATTGGGTAAGTATCACCCGCATGGTGACTCTTCCGTTTACGGTGCATTAGTTCGTATGGCACAGCCTTGGGCAATGCGTTACATGGTGGTAGATGGTCAGGGTAACTATGGGTCGGTAGACGGCGATAGCGCAGCAGCTATGCGTTACACCGAGTGTCGCTTGCGCAAGATTGGTGAAGATATGATGCAAGACCTTGACAAAGAAACCGTTGATATGCAAAGCAACTTCGACGATTCTTTGCAGGAACCTACCGTAATGCCTACTCGTATCCCAAACCTTTTGGTAAACGGCGCGTCTGGTATTGCCGTAGGTATGGCAACCAATATGCCGACCCATAACCTTTCAGAGGTTATTGATGCTTGTGTCGCATACATTGAGAACAACGATATCGAGATAGAGGAGCTGATGAACTATGTAAAGGCTCCCGATTTCCCAACAGGGGGATATATATATGGTATGAGTGGCGTACGCGAAGCATATCTTACTGGTCGCGGTCGCGTTATCATGCGTGCAAAAGCAGAAATTGAAACCAGTTCTACACATGATAAAATTGTCATCACAGAAATTCCATATGGTGTCAATAAGGCAGAACTGATCAAAAATATCGCTGATTTAGCTAATGATAAGAAAATAGAAGGTATCTCCAATGCCAATGACGAGTCTGACCGTGAAGGTATGCGTATCGTGATTGATATTAAACGTGATGCCAACGCCAGCGTAGTCCTGAATAAGCTCTATAAAATGACACTGTTACAGACTTCTTTTAGTGTGAACAACGTAGCATTGGTACACGGGCGTCCTCGTTTGCTGAATCTGAAAGACATGATTAAGTACTTCGTAGAACATCGCCATGAGGTGGTAATCCGTCGTACTCAATATGACTTGCGTAAGGCTAAAGAACGTGCTCATATATTGGAAGGCTTAATCATAGCATCAGATAATATCGATGAAGTAATCCGCATTATCCGTGCTGCAAAGACACCTAATGATGCCATTGCAGGTTTGATGGAACGTTTCCAATTAACAGAAATTCAGTCTCGTGCCATCGTAGAAATGCGTTTGCGCCAATTAACTGGACTGATGCAGGATCAACTTCATGCCGAATATGAAGAAGTCATGAAGATGATTGCTTATTATGAAGAAATTCTGTCGAATGACGAACTTTGCCGCAAAGTTATTACTGATGAATTAATTGAAGTAAAAGCAAAATACGGAGATGAACGTCGTTCTGAGATTGTTTACTCATCCGAAGAATTCAATCCGGAAGATTTCTATGCAGATGACGAAATGATTATCACCATTTCTCATATGGGCTATATAAAACGTACTCCATTGAGTGAGTTCCGTGCTCAAAACCGTGGTGGAGTAGGCTCCAAGGGTACAGATACCCGCGATGCAGACTTCATTGAACACATATATCCGGCAACCATGCACAATACCATGATGTTCTTTACTCAAAAGGGTAAGTGCTATTGGCTCAAAGTATATGAAATCCCTGAAGGTACCAAGAGTTCCAAAGGACGTGCTATCCAGAACTTGCTGAATATTGATTCTGATGATGCTGTAAATGCATATCTGCGTGTGAAGAACCTTTCTGACACAGACTTCATCAACAGCCATTATGTCTTATTCTGTACCAAGAATGGTGTTATCAAGAAGACATTACTTGAACAGTATTCCCGCCCTCGCCAGAATGGTGTAAATGCCATTACTATCCGTGAGGACGACCGGGTTATTGAAGTACGCATGACTAACGGTGACAACGAAATTATCATTGCTAATCGTAACGGACGTGCTATTCGCTTCCACGAAAGTGCTGTACGCGTTATGGGACGTACTGCAACTGGTGTGCGTGGTATGACGCTTGACGAAGACGGACAAGATGAAGTGGTAGGAATGATTTGCATCAAAGATCCTGAAGCAGAAACCATTATGGTAGTTTCTGAACAAGGTTATGGCAAACGTTCTGATATCGAAGACTACCGCAAGACTAATCGTGGCGGCAAGGGTGTTAAAACGATGAATATCACCGATAAAACAGGTAAATTGGTAACAATTAAGTCTGTAACAGATGATAATGACCTGATGATTATCAATAAATCTGGTATCACCATTCGTCTGAAAGTTGCTGATGTTCGTATTATGGGGCGTGCTACCCAGGGTGTTCGTCTAATCAATCTTGAAAAGAGAAACGATGAGATCGGTTCAGTATGTAAGGTTACATCAGAAAGTATGGAAGATGAAGTTCCTGTTGATGATGAAAATCCTCCGATTCCGCCTACTATAAATGAAGTAGAAGGAGAGGAGAAAGACTATAACTCTGATAATGAAGTCAATAATAAAGATGAAGAATAGACATAATATTAATTTTAATTTTACAACTATCATGAAAAGAGTATTATTTTCAGTGATTTTATTGCTCGCTGCAGGCTTCACTTTCGCTCAAGAAAAGACTGTGAAAGAAGCTAAAAGCATTGCGAATGAAGTGAATCCGGACTTTAATAAAGCCGAGCAGCTCATCAATCAAGCCTTGACTAATCCTGAAACAAAGGATAATGCCGATACTTGGGATGTAGCAGGTTTTATTCAGAAAAGGATTAATGAAAAACAGATGGAAAATGCCTATTTAAGAAAACCTTATGATACTCTTAAGGTATATAATAGTGCATTGAATATGTGCAAATACTACCTTAAGTGCGATGAACTAGCACAAGTTCCAAATGAAAAGGGGAAAATCAAGAACAAGTACAGAAAAGCTAATACTGCTGCTATTGTAGCTGAACGCCCAAATTTGATCAATGGCGGTATTCAATACTATAATTTGGAGAAGAACAAAGAAGCATTAGATTTTTTTGGGACCTATATTGAAATAGCTCAGAATCCGATGTTTGAAAAGGAAAACTTTTTGCAGACAGATACACTATTACCTCAGATTGCCTATTATGCAAGTTTAGCAGCAGCAAAGATGGAGGATTATCCTAGTGTTCTGAAATATGCTCCTTACGCACAAAATGACAAAGAAGTAGGTCAATATGCTATGGAGTTCATCTCTACAGCTCTAAAAGCTCAAGGTGATACTGTTAAGTGGATTGCTTCATTAAAAGAAGGTTTGCAGAAATATCCTCAACATTCATTCTTCTTCGGTCATTTAATTGATTATTATAGCAATAATAATAAATACGATGAAGCAATGCAATTTGCTGATGAAATGTTGGCTAAAGATCCCAATAATACATTCTATCTGTATGTAAAAGGATATCTTTATCATAACATGAAGGATTATGATAAAGCTATCGAATACTACAAAAAAACAATTGAAGTAGATCCTACTTATGCAGAAGCATATTCTAATTTAGGACTAATCTACTGTCTGCAAGCTCAAGATTTCTCAGAGAAAGCTACTACTGACGTTAATGACCCTAAGTATAAAGAAGATCAGGTTACTTTGAAGGCTTTCTATGAAAACGCAAAACCTTGCTATGAAAAAGCAAGAGAATTAAAACCTGACCAAAAAGATTTATGGTTGAATGGTCTTTATAGAGTATACTATAATTTAGATATGGGACCGGAATTTGAAGAAATTGAAAAGCTTATGTAAGTATTACCCTTAAATATTAAGCCTAGCCAACATTGGCTAGGCTTTTTTTGACGGATATAAACACACAGTCGATGCTGAATACAAGTATTATTTAAGTTGTTTTTTACTTTGCTATTTTGAGAGTGTTTACACTATATTAAACATAATACTGATATTAATTCAAAATGCTTGCGCTATTTATTTTAGCTTGGGCGTCCATAAATAACTAACAGCGGTGTATCGGAATGGAAAATCATCTTCCGAGCAATACCTGGATTAAATAAACGAGAGAATATATTGCGTTTATAAGTAGTCAACGTAATTATATCAATATGATTAGTTTTTATGTAATTATCTAAGCTGTTCAAGAAATCATCATTCATCACAACATCATAATGGATTTCCAGGTCCGGATACTGCTTTTGAAAGTATTCCTTAATACCACCTAATTTAATTTCATTCCAAGTATCCTTAACATCTGACAGATGAATCAAAGATACAGAGAAATGAAATGGCTTTAAAGCAGCAATCAAAGAATCGAATGCAATTAAATCCCGTTGATCAAAATTGGTAATAAATGCAATACGTTTAGCTTCTGCCAGCTGTTTAAATGGAGTATTCTCCGGAATGGCTAAAACTGGTACGCGGCTTCGCTCAATTACCTCAGCAGTTACACTACCAATTAAATCTATATCTTTCTGATTTTTACCACGAGTCCCCATAATCACAATACGTGGCCGATATTCCTTCGAATAACGAAGAATTTCCTCTTCTGGAATACCTTCACGCAATACACAACTATATTTTACATTCGGAAACTCTCCTGAAGCTACTTTTGCTTTTACCTTGTCGGATAAAGTGTTTAAGTCTGCATGAACTTTTTGTAATATGTTTTTTACATTTTCATCGTCTGTTAGCTGATAATTAAAAACGTCTCCATAAGGTAATGATGTGGTATAGATTGGTGTAAAGTAAACATGAAGCAACACAACTTCCGCTCCCATATTCTGAGCAAAATTAAAACCAAACTCACATGCTTTCATTGAATAATTAGAAAAGTCTACAGGAATTAAGACTTTGTTACTCTCCTTTTCTACTTTGGGTGACTTCCCTCCCACTACCTCTTCTGAAAGCCAAGCAGAGCTCTCAGTTATCTTCAATGCACGCGGTAGATCGCTTTCTTTTATACGTAAGCGCACACCTGAAGACACTACGGGTTGTATTTGATTTACATTATGAATATAGGTTTCAATACCTTCATTCTCAAGCACATTCTTTAATATCTGAGCTTTTGCATAAGTCAGAATGGCTAAGGTTACTAACTTTTCTTCCATAATCAACTGTTTTTACTTCATAAACAAATAAGAAATCCCAATTGTTTGTCTATCAATTGGGATTCATTTATAACTTTCTTTTCTTAAGCTCGAACAGGCTCAGCACTGGCATTCATTTCATCTAAAATTTTTAGAGCTCTATCAAGGACAGTAGTATCATCCAACATAACCAAACCACCATCCGGACCAGGCTCTAAATGTATCCCAACACTCTTACCCTCCTTAAAATTGTGACCGCCAAAAAAATTTCTAACTGTATCGACGTTCAATCCGAGCTCATCGGCTATTCTATGCATACTACCAGTAGGTAATGAATCTTTAATTCTGCGAAGTTCATTAAATGTTATTGTTCTCATATTTATAAATTTAATGGTTAATAACTCTGTGAGTTTCACTTATCACGCTATAAACTTAAGGAAAAAAAAAGATAAAACAAACTATTTCGGTGTCTTTTTTACAAAAATAAAGAAGCCTGTCAAAAGGAAATTCGTATTTTCCCTTTCAACAGGCTTCTTTCTATTATTAACTATCTTATTATGAAAGAATTATATCTATCAGATAACTTCAACAGATGATGCAGGTACCCATCCTACTTTACCATCCTCTAAGCGGATTTCTTTCCATTCACGCATGGAGTTATCTTTAATTTCAACCTTCCGTCCCTCATGCAATATAAACAAACTGGTACCACTTTCACTCGGAGTACTACGTACTGTTACACTTGGAGTTAGTACGATAGCATTGTTACGGTTTAATAGCTCATTTTTCTGTTGAAAAGCAAAGACATTCGCTAATATAACTAATACCAGAAATACTATCCCTGCAATAAATCCTATTTTCTTCCACACGATTTGCTTGGAAAAGAAGAAGAAGTAAAGAGATGCAAGCAACAAAAAGAAACAAACGACGCCTACCTTTGCCCAAGCATCCACACTCAAACAATTAATCAATGATTTCGTCCAAGATACAAAGAAAACCTCGGGTACGGGAATCACTTTATCAATTGTTTTTGCACGAGCAATCTCCAAATTAGCCCGAATATCAGCATTACCTGGTTGTATTAAAAGTGCACGCTCATAATTTAAAATGGCTTTAGCTATATCACCGGCCTTATAGTAGCTATTTCCTAAGTTATAGTATACCTCAGCCGCTTCTCCTTCTTTCAGCAGAGCTTCATATATCTGAATAGCAGAGGCATAATCATTCTTCACATATGCGCTATCTCCTTCTGCTTTTGTCACACTATTCTCTTGCGCAACAGCTGAGAATTCAGTGTGTGAACCTATTCTTACCGAATCATTCGCTTGTTGTAATGTATCCGATGCAGTCTGTCCAGAAGAGGTCAATGCCATTAACAGGCCAACAAAAGTAAAAAACAGTATTTTTTTCATCATATAACCTCCTAATTAATGTTTAATCGAATTCTCCATTTTACTTATTACTGCTAATGAAGCCGAATAGACTTTATCCATAGCCTGATTATCATCGCCAGGAGCAAACCGGGCAAACTCACAATCATTCAATGCAGCCAAGAATTCTTTAATCAAAGCATCCTCTACTCCATATTTACGAAGTTCCTCTTCAATATTATCTTTTGAAAGTCGAGAAACCGGAATATTCAATTTATCGCTTATATATCCCCAAAGAGCCTTCAAGACTTCGTCATAGAAAACATCTTTTTTATTCTCAGCCAACAACTTACCAGCTAACTTCATACGTTTAACAGCAACCTTATTTGCCTTTTTCGTACGCATTTTCGCAACGTTAGCATTAGCAGCTATCTGCTTACGGTAAATGATAAAGAAAAGAATAAACGCAACACCAGGTACTAAATAGAGCAACCAGTACAATATAGAATCAAAGAAGAAGTCTCCCTTTTGAGAAAGTGTCACATCATTTTGCTTAATGAAGCGAATATCCTCATTCAAGACTTTCAAATCCTCTTTATTCGTAAAGTTAGCAATAGTTTGCGCTGCATTTCCTTCACCTTTCTCTACATGCAATTCATACTCTTCGGTAGTCAATATCTTATAAGTACGGGACTTGATATCAAAATAGCTGAATTTCACCGCTGGTATTTTAAATGTTCCGGCATTGCGGGGAATAGCCAGATATTCAATAACCTTACTACCCGAAAGTCCTGCACTCGTCAGCCTGAATTTATTATCAACTTTAGGGTCATACACCTCGAAGTCATCTGGGAATTTCACCTCAGGATCACCTATTAACTTCAAATTACCTGTACCGGAAATGACGAGTTTAATAGTTACAGCATCGTTTGTCTTTACATTAGTACTATTAATAGAAGAAGAAATGCTAAACTCTCCCACTCCACCGGAAAAATCAGCAGGCTTATCGCCTGGTAAAGGCTTTACATCTACAGTTAGTTTCGGTGTCATCAATGTCTTTTTGACTTCAATGTAATTGCTGCCACCATTAAAGAACGCTTCAAACGGATCAGACACATGAGTAGCTTTAGCAATAGAAGCATCAAAACGTGCCGGATCAATAGTCAAATTACCAGACTGCTGTGGGAACAGCACAAATTGCCGGTAAACGGTAGTCTGATAATTCCGCCCTTTATAATGTTCCAAACTCCATTTTCTATCACCCGGGAGTTCTACTTCCTGTGAATGAAATCCCTTAAAATCAGGAAGTTTCACATTGTCAAAACCGCGAAGGTCAACCAAAGTGTAAATTTTATAAGTCAGTAAGAATGCTTCTTGTTCATACACATTGGTCTTACTAATAGTAGGCAAAATAAAGAGGTCCTGATTGGAAACAGAAGTTCCTGAAGAAGCACGGCTGGTATTGCCCTGCTGGCTACTACTACCTCCACCTGAAGAAGCTGCTCCGGCCTGATCTGCTGGCAGAACCTTGATTTGCACAGAATTAGAAACCATCTGATTACCATCGGCTGTAATTGTAGCTCCTGGAATTGTAAAACTACCCTCAGCAGTAGCCATCAGTATATAAGTGAAAGTAATACTGCTGGTTGAGGTCGATACCCCATTAACTATTTGCATACTACTTTGCTGAGAGCGACTGGGTCCCATCAGTACGTCAAATCCCTTAATAGAAGGAGCACGGAAATCTCTCACCTTCTGTGTAGTCACTGTATATGCCAATCTGAACTGGTCACCCACCGCTACAGCATCAGGAGCTGACGCGGTAAATGACACCTTGTCATTAGCCAAAGCTTGCAGACTGACTACTACCAGTGCTATCCATAAGAAAATTAATTTTCTCATATATTATCGTATCTTTTATTATTTACCAATCCTTTTCCAAACGACCACCTTGGATAACTTGCTGTTTCTTCACCTTATCCTGTACATCTTTCTCATCTTGCATCACCGACTTCAAAAGTTGTTCAGCATTTTCCTTTGACATCTGATTTTCTTGTGGCTGAGGAGGTTGCTGCTGTTGATCCTGGTTCTGCTGATCTTGCTGATTTTGGTCTTGTTTGTCTTTATCTTGTTCTTTTTCCTGCTCCTTTTTGTCCTGATTCTGATCTTGGTTCTGATCTTGATTCTGCTGATTCTGTTCCTGATCTTTCAGCATTTTCTGAGCCAAAGCCAAGTTATAACGCGTCTCGTTATCTTTCGGATTATTACGCAATGACTCTTTGTATGCTTCCACAGCTTTAGCATAATCCTTACCGGACTGAAATATTACTCCCATATTATGATAGATTTGAGCAAGATTGCCCTTATCTTTCTCCATTTTAGTGGCAGCAACAAACTGCTCCATAGCCTCCTGCAACTTATTCTGTTGCATAAGCGTATTACCCAGATTATACATGGATATCGCTGACTTCGGATTCACATCAATAGCCTTCCGATAATTCACTTCAGCATTTACATACGTACTATCTTTATAAGCACGATTTCCCTTACGAATATAGTCGCGTTCCGCTTTCTGTGCAGAAACTGAAATAGCCGTCAGTAGCAGCAAGATAATTCCGATAGTTCTATTTCTCATCATCATACCTTTCTTCCTTTTTAAACAGATGGATATTACGGAATAACGGGTTTTTACGTTCCAAAATCAGCATTTCAGCCAACAACAGTAACAATATAATCCATGCAACAGCTTGGAATTGTTCGTTGAACTCTGTATAAACCTGTGTTTCCACATCCGCTTTCGCCATTTTATTAATCTCTTGAGCAATTGCCTTTTGCGCAGCATTTGAATTGTCTACACGCACATAAATCCCATCTCCTGCCTGAGCTATTTCCTGACACATCTGCTCATTCAAGCGGGTTACAACCACGTTTCCGTCACGGTCACGACGGAAGTCATTGGTTCCTTCTACGGGGATAGGTGCACCATCAGGCATACCCACACCCAGAACACTGACTTGAATACCTTTTTCCGCAGCAGCCTTGGCCGCTTCCACAGCTCCGCCTTCATGGTTTTCACCGTCAGTAATAACGATGACGGCACGCCCTACTCCTTCCTGGGGTGTAAAACTGCGGGTAGCCAAATTAATAGCTGCACCGATAGCCGTACCCTGCTTGGATATCAACGACGGATTAATAGATTCCAAAAACATCTTGGCAGAAATATAATCGCTTGTAATAGGCAACTGTGTAAAGGCATCACCGGCAAACACAATCATACCTACCTTATCATTCTCCATCTTGTCAACCAACTGTGCTACCAGTCTCTTGGCTTTCTCCAGACGACTGGGTTGTACATCTTGTGCCAACATAGAGTTAGAAATATCCAACGCAATCATTACCTCTACTCCCTGACGCTTCACAGTCTCCAGCTTAGAGCCAAACTGCGGGCGTGCCAGCAATACAGCAAACAGTCCGATTGCAGCAAACACCAGCCAAAACTTCACATCCGGACGATATTTAGATACATCCGGCATCAACTGTGCCATTAGCACCGGATCGCCAAACTTGCGGATCGCTTTCCGTCTCCGATAATTGGAGTACAGGTAGAAAGCCGCCAGGAAAGGCAACAGGATCAACAGGTATAAATATGTAGGTTCTTCAAATCGAAACATCTTTCTATGTACAATTTAGTAATTTACAATTAATGCATTGTTTTAAGGTATCTTCTTCAAGATAGAATTACGAAGCAACACTTCAAGTAACACGCACAAGAATGCCGCCAAAGCAAACCAACGGTATTCTTCCTGGCGCTTGCTGTATTCCTTCACATTCAACTTGGTTTTCTCCAACTTATCGATCTCCTCATATACCTCTTTCAGCTTAGAATTACTGGTGGCACGGAAATAATTACCTTCTGTGGTAGCCGCAATCTGCGTCAGTGTCTTCTCATCAATCTCCACCGGCATATTGACATACTGCACAGTGTTACCCACCGGATAAGGATACGGAGCCATTCCGTTTGTACCTACACCAATAGTATAAACACGAATACCAAAACTCTTAGCTATTTCTGCTGCAGTCAGCGGAGATATATCTCCTTTATTATTTGTACCATCCGTCAACAGAATGATTACTTTAGACTTCGCTTTACTGTCTTTCAAGCGGGTAACTGCATTAGCAATACCCATACCGACTGCTGTTCCATCTTCAATAATACCACACTTAATGCCTTGAAACAGATTCAGAAGCACTGCATGATCCACCGTCAACGGACATTGCGTAAAACTTTCACCGGCAAATAAAGTTATACCGATATTATCATTGGGCCGACCATTGATAAACTCCGCAGCCACATCTTTAGCAGCTTCCAGACGATTCGGTTTCAAGTCCTCTGCCAGCATACTGGTAGATACGTCGATGGCCATCATAATATCTATACCTTCAATTTCACTGTTTTGCCAGCTATTAGTAGTTTGAGGACGCGCCAACACTACGATAATCAATGCCAAGGCAATAATCCGTAACATAAAAGGCACATGCAACAAATAGTTCTTATAACTCTTCGGCGTATGAGCATATACACGGGCATCCGAAATCTGAAGTGTAGCTTCATTATTCCTCCGCTTCATGATATACCATACTATATAAGGTATAAGCAACAGCAGCAAAAACAAATATTCAATATTGGCAAAAACCATTGTATTTACTATTTAACAATTTACAATTTAAGATTGGAGTTACCCTTAAATTCTGCTATCATGCAAAATAATTGTATAACTGCATTCCAATATAAACGAACGAACCAATCAAGGCAACCGACAATACTACGATGCCTATGCCCAGCAATATTTTAGTACGCAATGAACGTTTCTCAATGATGGTAATTTCAGTGGGTTGCGGTTTTGCATTCTCCACTTCTTTCTCCTTGGTTTCATTGATAAATTCGATGGCATTGATCAGATTTGCATCATTTTCGTTCATCAACGGATTATGTTTAGCGAACTTCACCAAATCGGCAGTCTCAAAAAGAGAACGTAAATCTGCAATAGCTTCTTTATCTTGCATTTCAAGCAGCTTTTCTATAATCTCCGAAGAAGTCATTTCCAAAGCATTGAAACCAAAACGCTCTTTAATATACGTACGCAAAGTATCTGTCAATTCCGTGTAATACTCCTTCGGCTGTCCCTTTTGCCATACTTTTTCCCCTTTGATACGCTCTATTTCTTTCATCGCCATCTGATGCGGAGGTAACTTCGGTTCAACCTTTACCTTACGGATGATAGGTTTATTGTCACAGATACGCATAATCAGATAGATAAGTAATAATGCAATCGGAATAAGCAATATGCCACAGGTGATAATCCCATACCAGTCTTCCCACACAAAAGGAGGCTGCATCACTGTCTTCGGACCAAAAAACTGTTCCGGATTCTCAGGATCCAATGGTACATTCATCGAATATACCTTCAGTGCCAATGCCTTCGAACGATATGCCTTATTATCCACCAATACTTCCATCGGTGGCAGATAATACAATGCCGAGTCGAATGATGTAACAGTATACTCCTGCGTAATCAGCATTCGTTTATCATCATTTATATACTGCGTATCCGGCTTTGCAACGTCTATAATCTCCACACCACTTACCAGTGTATCCGTATAAACAGGGAAAATGGCCCGTTTATCGGCATCCAAAGCTACCTGAAGTTTTATCTTCGCCTGGTCACCGATATAAATTTGCAGAGAGTCAATGGTAGCATCCACTGTTACCGACTGAGCCACTGCCTTGCCAGTCAACATCCCCAATAGGGTTATCAGAAATAGATATCTTTTCATTTTTCCGATTAATTTCGTTTCGCAAACAAATTCATCAATGCTTTGACATAGTCCTGATCGGTGCGTACCGACACATTATCGACATTGCTTTTAGTGAATGTTTCGTTCAGTTCCACCTGTTTATTCACCCACCAGTCGTGATGTGCACGACGAACAGCACGCGACGAAGTATCAATCCACTGCTCATGTCCGGTCTCAGCATCCTTTATTTTCATCAAACCGATAGCCGGCAGTTCCTCTACCCTGCGGTCATACACCTGGATAGCCACCATATCATGTTTCCGGTTGGCGATAGTCATTGCATTCTTAAAGTTCCCCTGATCAATAAAATCGGATAACAGGAAGGCTGTACAACGACGCTTCATTACGTTTGTCAGATATTCCAGTCCGAGCCGGATGTCAGTCCTCCGACTCTCCGCTTTAAAGTCAATCAGTTCGCGAATAATATATAAGATATGCTTACGCCCTTTCTTAGGCGGAATGAATTTCTCTATCCGGTCAGAGAAAAAGATAACCCCGATTTTATCGTTGTTTTGTATGGCCGAAAAAGCTAATGTTGCAGCTATTTCCGTCACCATATCCTTTTTCATCTGCTTCACCGTACCGAATTCCAAACTACCGGAAACATCCACCAGCAACATAACGGTCAGCTCACGCTCTTCTTCGAACACCTTCACATAAGGCTTATTGAAGCGAGCGGTCACGTTCCAGTCAATGTCGCGTATGTCATCGCCAAACTGATATTCGCGCACCTCGGAAAATGCCATACCCCTACCCTTGAAGGCCGAATGATACTGGCCGGCAAAGATATTGTTGGATAATCCGCGCGTCTTGATTTCAATCTGACGGACTTTTTTTAACAGTTCACTTGTTTCCATCTATATCGTTAAATAATTCCGTTAATAAATACCGGCAACGTTCTTTAAAAACGTTGGCAAGATTCTTTAAAAACGTTCACATCATTTATTAACAGGTCTTGGAAGACCTTTTTAAAAATGCTTACTTAATTAAGGTACTTCAACCTTATTCAGTATTTTGCTGATGATCTCGTCAGAAGTCAGGTTACTGGCCTCTGCTTCGTAAGTCAATCCGATACGATGACGCAATACGTCATGAGCCACAGCACGAACATCTTCAGGAATCACATAACCACGACGTTTGATGAAAGCATAAGTACGGGCAGCCAATGCCAGATTGATAGAGGCACGGGGAGAGCCACCGAAACCAATCATATCTTTCAGTTCCTTCAGATCATATTTCTCCGGATAACGGGTAGCAAATACAATATCAACAATGTAACGTTCAATCTTCTCATCCAGATATACCTGACGAACAACTTTACGTGCTTCAATAATCTCCTGAGCTTTCAAAATAGGCTTCACATTGAATTTATCGCCATTGATATTCTGGCGGATAATCAGTTTTTCTTCTTCCATCTTCGGATAGTCGATAACCACTTTCAGCATGAAACGGTCCACCTGAGCTTCAGGCAGCGGATAAGTACCTTCCTGTTCAATAGGATTCTGTGTAGCAAGTACAAGGAAAGGTTCTGGCAACGGGAATGTTTCCGTACCAATGGTTACCTGACGTTCCTGCATCGCTTCCAGCAAAGCACTCTGTACCTTGGCCGGAGCACGGTTTATTTCATCTGCCAGAACGAAGTTGGCAAAAACAGGTCCCTTCTTTACTTGGAACGTTTCGTCTTTCTGACTGTAAACCATTGTACCGATAACGTCGGCAGGCAGCAAATCGGGAGTAAACTGTACACGACTGTATTGTGCATCGATCAGTGAGGCAAGCGTCTTAATCGCCAATGTCTTCGCCAAACCAGGCACACCTTCTAATAATACGTGTCCATCGGACAGCAAACCGATTAACAATGATTCTACCAGATGTTTTTGTCCTACGATGATCTGGTCCATACCAGCAGTAAGGTTGGTAACAAAAGAACTTTGTCTTTCAATCCGCTCGTTCAGTTCGCGGATATCAATTGTTTCAGCCATAAATACTATTATTTTTATTGTTTAAATTCCATTGATTTCTCCAGTATGCTACTGGTAATTATTTTTTTCGCTCCCAAAAGTACAGGAATAAATTAACCATACCAACTAATTTTTATTAAAAAACAATTAGATTAAACTACTTTCATAGAGTTTAGTAGTTAACAATAGTTTCTGAAAAGGATTTCAAATTCGCAGACAGGAATAAATAGCAAATCACCCCTGCAAGTGAAGTATCATCAGCTTGCAGGGGTGCAATATTTTCTTTTATTTCTTTTCGAGCTCCGGTATCTTGATTACAGTACCATACGGCACATGATCAGGATTCTTTATAACACCCGAATTATACTTCACAATATAGGGCCACAGGGCCTTAGTTCCGTAAAAGCGAAGTGCAACCTTTGTCAGAGTTTCTCCTTCCTGGATAGTATAGGTGGCTTTCGTACCCACAATCTTATAATTTACAGAATCTGGTTCAAAAGGAGTTGCAGCAGCTTTCTTTGTCTCTTGTTTAGGAGTAGTAGCAGGAGTCTCTTGTTTTGCAACCGGCTTCGGTTCTTCAACAACTTTAGGAGCAGCAACTTCTGCCACAGTATCTTTCTTCGCCACCACAGTTGTGGTATCTTTTCGAACAATACTATCCGTCAGAGCGACCGGAGCGGCTGGTTTCTCAACTTTTTCATCAGCAACTTCCTCTTTTGATGGCGTGGACATCCTATCCAATAAATCCGGATAATACATAAAAATAACAGCGCCTACACACAGCAATACTACAAGCACTACAATTCCGATAAAAAACTTCATGGTAGAGCTATCTGCTTTATTCACAGGAGGTGATGGAGGCTCAGAGACTTCATAAGTAGGTACCAAATCTTCTTCATCGGGCGGAAGAGCAGGTTCAGCTTGATAAACAGAGGGCGCTTCTTCCGAAACTGGCTGTTCTTTTATATCCCCTACAGCTTCCTCAACAGTCTGAATTACCTGTTCTTCAACTGTCTCTATTGATTCTTCTTCAGCAATTTCAGTCGTCTCTTCAGTTACTTCAGCCTCTTCTTCTATACTTTCTATGGACTTCTCGGCAGTCTCAACAGATTCCCCTATCAACTCTTCTACATTTTCTTCAGCTGTTTCCTGAGCAGCAACCTGCGATTCTACAACAATCGTAGAACTTTCAGGCTCTACAAAATTCTCTTCTTTTTCCTCCTCTTCAGAATTATTCTCCACCGGTGTATCTTCTAACACTGTTTCATCATTCAATACCACAGTTTCAAAATGCGAAAAAGGTTTGTTTATCAAATCTTTTAAAGTTGGCTCCGGAGTAAATGAAACCTTTGTATGTCCTTGTATTTCAAAACGTTCGCCCGTGTTTATATTTACGCTTTCACGACTATCCACGTTAATCAGCTTAAATGTGCCCAAACCTTTAATCTTCACATACTTATCGCTCTCCAATGATTCTTCAATCAACTGGAAAAATTCTTTTACGAAGCTCTCAGCATCCGTTTTATCCATGCCATGCTTTTCGGCAAGCAATTCTATTAAATTCTGTATGTTCAGCTTTTCATTCATATTTACGAAGGGTTACTTGAGTAGAAGACGACATTATTTAAACTTATCTTTCAGAGTCGTACTAGGTCTATAGGTCAGCACCAACTTAGGTGGAACCAACATACGCAACTTTGTCGTTGGATTGATGGTAATACGCTCCGCTTTCTTCTTTACCTCAAAAGTACCGAAACCTTGTACGGAAACAATATTCCCTTCTTGCAGCTGTTGTGTCATATCCGACAGTAAAGATGCAATAAGTTCGGATGTATCCTTTATGGTATATCCCAATCTTCGTGACAGTTCTGAAGTAAATTCTTTGTTATTCAAAATACAGATGTTTTTATAAAGTTCGGTGCTATATTAGCAAAACTTCCGCATATACACAAATTCTTCGGGAAAATTATTTAAATAACCTGTCCAAAAAGGTCGAAATCATCGGAACTTATTATCTCTACCTGGTAAAAGTTACCAATAAGCAATGTTTGTTCACCACGCTCTATCAATACTTCCGGATCCACTTCAGGAGAATCAAATTCAGTACGCCCGATATAATAATCCCCTTCCAGACGATCAATAATAACTTTCATAGATTGCCCCACTTTTGCAGTGCTCAATTCAGCAGAAATACCTTGTTGAATGGACATCAACTCATCCAAACGTGCCTGCTTTACTTCCTGAGGTATTTCATCCTCATACTGCGCAGCTGCGTAAGTACCTTCTTCTTCCGAATACGCAAAGGCCCCCATTCTATCGAAACGCACCTTACGAACAAACTCTTTCAACTCTTCAAAATCCGCCTCTGTTTCTCCGGGATGCCCTACCATTAAAGTAGTACGCAAATGGACTCCAGGTACTTCTTTGCGGAATTGCTCTATCAGTTGATAAGTTTCTTCCTGAGTTACATGACGACGCATTTTCTCCAACATCGGATTACTAATATGCTGAAGAGCTATATCCATATACTTACACACATTAGGACGTTCACGCATCACCCGGAACAAATCTGTAGGAAAATGTGCGGGATAAGCATAATGCAAACGAATCCATTCTACCCCGGGAATTTCAGATATACGTTCTATAAGTTCAGGAAGCATTTGCTTCTTATACAGATCCACGCCATAGTAAGTCAATTCCTGAGCTATTATCTGAAACTCTTTTACTCCCTTGTTTACCAGGTAACGGACTTCATCCAAAATTTCCTCTACCGGTCGTGATACATGCCGCCCTGTAATAATCGGAATAGCACAATACGAACACTTCCGGTCGCATCCCTCCGATATTTTCAGGTATGCATAGTGTTTAGGAGTAGTGAGAGTACGCTCTATATGAAGTTCTTCGTGATAGGCTTTACCCAGATCCTGCAATAACTCCGCCCAGTTAAATTTACCATAGAACTTATCCACCTGCGGAATCTCAATCGCTAATTCTTTCAGATAGCGTTCAGAAAGACAACCCATTACATATAACTTCTCCAGATCTCCTTCTTCCTTTGCCTGTGCAAATTCCAAGATCATGTTAATGGATTCCTCTTTAGCATCACCTATAAAACCACAAGTATTGATAACAGCAATCTCTCCTTTGGGCTTTTCCGTATCATGAGTCACATGATATCCGGCTTCTTCCAGCTGGCGCATCAAATGCTCCGAATCCACCAAATTCTTAGAACACCCTAAAGTTATGATATCAATTGTTTTCCGTTTCATGCATTCTCCCCAAACAACGAGTCAACAAATTCTTTCTTACGGAACACCTGTAAATCTTCCATACCTTCACCCAAACCAATATACTTAACAGGTATTTTAAACTGATCAGAAATGCCGATAACAACTCCACCTTTCGCCGTACCATCCAGCTTAGTGATAGCCATTGCAGTTACTTCTGTAGCTAACGTAAATTGCTTAGCCTGCTCAAATGCATTCTGCCCTGTAGAACCATCCAGCACCAACAGAACTTCATTGGGAGCATCAGGAACCACTTTCTTCATTACATTTTTAATCTTAGTCAACTCATTCATCAAGCCGACCTTATTGTGGAGGCGACCGGCAGTATCAATAATTACCACATCAGCATTATTAGCAACAGCAGAGCTTAATGTATCGTAGGCCACAGAAGCCGGATCAGCTCCCATTTTTTGTTTTACGACAGGTACTCCTACCCGTCCGCCCCAGATATCCAACTGTTCCACAGCTGCTGCACGGAAAGTATCCGCTGCTCCCAGATAAACGCTTTTGCCCGCTTTCTTGAATTGGTAAGCTAACTTACCGATAGTAGTTGTTTTACCCACGCCATTCACCCCTACTACCATAATTACGTAAGGTTTCTTCGTAATTGGTGCTTCAAAATCGTCTACATCATCCGAATTATTCTCCGTTAGTAAAGCAGCGATTTCATCGCGCAAGATAGTATTCAACTCCTGCGCATTCATATATTTTTCAGATGCAGCGCGCTTTTCTATACGTTGAATTATATTTAACGTCGTTTCTACGCCCACATCCGAAGTAATCAGCACTTCTTCCAGATTATCAAGCACTTCATCATCTACTTTCGACTTTCCTGCCACAGCACGGGCAATCTTTCCGAATACACTTTCTTTCGTCTTAGATAATCCTTTATCTAATGTTTCCTTTTTATCTTTTGAGAAAAAACTAAAAAATCCCATATCCTATTTTTTTGTACAATACATTATGCCACAAAGATATAACAAAGTAATGAAAGTACGGGGATAAAGTACAAAAAAAATCCCCTTACCGGAATACGATAAGAGGATTTTATAATCAAACGTCTTTCGACGGGATATCTTATTTCTTGAAAAAGTCTTGTACTTTTTCGTTCAATACCATTTGTTCATCAAAGATGTAAGCACCAGTCTTCGGAGACTTAACCATCTTGATAACCTTTGTATAAGCACGACCTTCTTTAGAACCTTCGTGCAAACTTGCTACAGTTTTCTTTGCCATGGGTTATACTTATTATTTAATTTCTTTATGTACTGTTACTCTCTTCAGGATCGGATTATACTTCTTCAACTCCAATCTTTCAGTTGTATTCTTTCTGTTCTTAGTAGTGATATAACGAGAAGTTCCCGGCATACCGCTATCTTTGTGTTCTGTGCATTCCAGAATCACCTGTACTCTGTTACCTTTTGCTTTCTTTG
>OLRS01001207.1_pt1 | contig 26580 bp, 22 predicted proteins | sample 1673171 | NCBI WGS metagenome assembly OLRS01 (sample SAMEA3136762, study PRJEB25190) | human gut metagenome | biome: human gut; feature: human-associated habitat; material: faeces | place: Austria | collected 2013
TATCCTGCCGCGGGGGTGCTTGTTTTCTCCCGGAGTCAATATCCCCCCTTGCATCCGCCCCCAAACCATGCTATACTCTACTAGGAAACTGAACAACAAGCATAGGGGTGCTGGCGGAAGCCGGCTGAGATTTGGACTGAGGCTGTCCATGACCCGTAAAACCTGTTGGATAATGCCATCGTAGGGAGTAGATTTTTAAAAGATATGCGATAAATCCGCCCGGCGTAGGCCGGGCGTTTTTTTGCGCAAAAACCTCTTGCGGCACAGTTTAACACATACTATTAGGAGGAACTGTAACATGACAACAAAGAAATGGGAATTGAAGGACATCATCATGATGGCGATTTTGGGAGTCGTATTTTCAGCCATTTACCTGGCTGTTTTTGACGGAGGCGTTGTGCTTTCTACCGTACTTGCCCCGACCGGACTTTCCAACTTCGCGTTTGAAATCATCTATGGCGTATGGTTCATGGCTGCCACACTGGCTGCTTACATCATCCGTAAGCCGGGCGTAGCTCTGGTGGCAGAAGTACTGGCTTCCGTAGTAGAGCTTCTGATGGGCAATTCCGGCGGCGTAACCGTTGTATTGACCGGACTGATTCAGGGCGCAGGTGCAGAGCTTGCATTCGCTTTATTCCGTTATAAGAAATGGGATCTGGCGAGCATGTCCCTGGCAAGCGTATTTTCCGCTGCCTTCATTTTCTGTTATGAGCTTTACTATCTGAACTACATTGCGCTGGCACCGAGCCTTCTGATTGCGCAGCTGGCAGTCCGTTTCGTAAGCGCCATCGTATTCTCCGGCGTGATCTGCAAGCTGGCTGGCGACGGACTGGCAAAGACCGGTGTGGTAAAGAGCTATGCCATCGGCGCGAAAGCAAAGAGCGGAAAGGTATATGACGAGGAGGACTAAAAAATGGATAAGTTAAAGGTCGTTCTGGACTGGTTCCCGAATACAAATCACACAGGCTATCTGCTGGCGCAGAAGCGCGGTTGGTTCAAAGAGGCCGATCTGGATGTGGAGATCTTCGGTGAGGTACATGGCGAGATGGAGCTCCACGGCGGAGATTTTGTCTGCGGACCGGAGATTGCTATGCTGGAGTGCCGGGAGCGGGGTATTAACCTGACCGGTATCGCGGTTATGACCCAAAAATGTGATTCCGGTATCGTCTCCCTGAAGGAGGCGGGCATCACCCGCCCCAGAGAGCTGGAGGGCAAGCGTCTGACTCACTGGACCCCAGCCTGGTTCCACGCAGCGATTCGTCGCGTGGTAGAAGCAGACGGCGGCGACTACGATAAGATCAATCTGGTAAATCTGGATGTAGGCGATATCGTAGCCACCCTGGGCAATGTGGCGGACGCTACCTGGGTTTATGAGAATTGGGAAAATCAGGTTCTGCTTGAGGCAGGAAAAGAGATTAACTACTTTAACCTGGGCGATGTGGATCCCATCTTTGATTTCTGCGCGCCGGCCATGGCGGCTTCCGAGGAAATCTTACGTGAAAAGCCGGATGCAGTGCGTCGTTTCCTGAAGGTCCTGGATCGGGCATACCGTGAGGTGGCTGCGCATCCGGAAGGAACCGTTATGGAAGTACGTGATATGCTGCCTGCAGACGCTACGGAGTCTCTGCTTATTCGCAGTCAGAAGCATCTGGCTCCGATTTTGCTTGACAAGGAAGGCCGGTGGGGCAGAATCGACGCCCAGAGATGGAACCGTATGGCGGATTTCCTGGTGGAGTGCGGCGTGATTTCCGGAAGAACCGAGAAGGAATTTACCAACGAGTATTTTGAAGCATGAGTATAAAAGTCGAACATCTGGAATTTACCTATTTTGAAGACAGAAAGAATATTCTCTGTGATTTAAGTGCGGAATTTGATGCCGGTGAGATTACCATTCTCACCGGCGCTTCCGGGTGTGGCAAATCCACCCTGCTCTATCTGGCAGCGGGCATCTACCCTCACAGCGCCGGGATTTTGCGCTCCGGCAGCGTCAGCGTAGAAGGAGTACGTCCGGACAGTCTGACGGCATCGAAGCGTTGCGCCCTGGTGGGCATGATGTTCCAGAATCCGGAGCTGCAGTTCTGCATGGATACAGTGGAGCATGAGCTTTTGTTCTGCCTGGAAAATATCTGCACGCCCCGGGAAGAGATGATGGAGAAAGTAGACGGAGCGCTGGCTTTCTGTGAGATATCACACCTGAAAAAGCGGACGCTTCACAGCCTGTCCGGCGGCGAACGTCAGAAGGTTATGCTGGCCTGCCTGACCCTGCTGTCACCCAAATGGCTCCTGCTTGACGAGCCTTTTGCCAATATTGATGACGCTTCCGCCCGGATGATTGCGGGCAAATTAAAAGAACTGAACCGGACGAAGGGCATCGGCATTCTGGCGGTGGATCACCGGCTGGAGAACTGGCTTGGTATCGCGGATAAAGTGCGGGTTATGGAAAATGGTGTATTGCGGCCGGAAATCATGGATGTAAATACACTGGACGGGGCGCTTTTGAAGGAGCTTGGCGTGATTGTACCGGGCGAGGCCTATGAGACAAAGCTTCCGGAAGCGCAGTCAGGCGACGTGGTGCTGCGGTTAGAGCATCTGGCACTCAGATATGGAAATAACCATATTTTTACAGATATAAATGCCGAATTTCGTTCCGGCTGCATCTATGCCATTGTGGGTGAGAGCGGCTGTGGAAAGAGCAGTCTCTTCGGCGCACTGTCCGGCCTCTATTCCTATCAGGGACAGGCGTTGCTGGAAGGCCGGGAGCTTCGAAAGCTCCGGAAACAGGATTTGGGTAAAATCGGTTTCGTCACCCAGAATCCCCAGGATCAGTTTGTAAGCGATACGGTGAAAGAGGAGATTCTGGTGGGTCTGAAAAAGCGGGAGGACGCGGAGATGAAAACGGAGGAAATCCTGCGCGGCATCAAGCTCTGGCGATATCGGGATATCTCTCCCTATATGCTGAGCCAGGGGCAGCAGCGCAGACTTGGCGTGGCGGCCCTGATGGCCTATCCCTGTAAGGTGCTGGTCTGCGATGAACCTACCTACGCCCAGGACCGCAATAACACAAAGGCGATCATGGATGCCCTGTGCCGACAGGCCAGAGAGCATGGTGTGGCCCTGATTTTCTCCACCCACGACCGGCAGCTGGCGAAGGATTATGCAGATGAGATACTGGAACTGAAGGGAGGCAGACTATGCGTACACTGAATCCGGCAATGAAATTTGTGACGCTGTTGTGCGTGACCTTTGTACTGGCCTTCCGCTACAATCCAGTGCTGAATCTGGCGGTGTTCGTCCTCTGCATGGCAGCTCTGCTGGTGTCAAAGGTTCGCCTGAAGACCCTGGGACTTCTGATGCTGCCCATTTTGCTGGCAGCTACGGGGATGTTCTTTACCGGCTACCGGTTTTCGGCTGACGCGTCCATGCCGGTGGCGGCGGCAGACTTTCTGGTCAGCGATTCCCGGGTCTGGAACGGGGTGGCTCAGGCGAGCCGGGTGCTGGCCTATGCGGGCGTAGGTTTCCTGTTTACTCTGACCACGGATCGGATTTTGATGGTCAAGTCCTTTGAAAAGCAGTTTCATTTGCCGCAGGTCTGGGCCTACGGCCTTCTGGCAGCCTGGGGCGTATTTCCACAGGCGGTACAGGAATATAAGCGGACCAGGGCGGCGTTTCGGGCGAGGGGATTGAAGGTGTTCCCGATATCCCCGGCGCTTTTAAAGCCCTTGCTGGTGAAATCCGTCCGTTGGTCCGAGGAGCTTTCCATTGCCATGGAGTCCAAGGGCTTTTCGGGAGAGGAGAAGCGGACCGAATACATGCAGGTGCGGGTACATGCCCGGGACTGGCTGTTCCTGATTTTATGTGTGGGTCTGACAATTGTCTGCTCTATGTAGAACAATACGTGTCCGCCTGGTAAAGACATATGTGTAAAGCCGGAATCATTTATCGGAAAGAAAAGGGTACAGTGATTAAAAAAACTTATGAGTCAAAAAAAGCTGTTTTCCGACAGCTTTTTTTGTATTCTTTTTTCTTCTGTAATGTATTGACAATTCAGAATCTTTTCGCTAAGATAAGTTATCAATAACCGTCGCACACGGACACAAATGAATAGAAGAACAATGACTTGAGAGGAGAGAATAAAATGGGTAAGATTATTGGAGAAAGCATTACCTTTGACGATGTACTTCTGGTACCGTCCTATTCCGAGGTGATTCCGAATCAGGTGGATCTGACCACACATCTGACGAAAACCATCAAGCTGAACATTCCGATGATGAGTGCCAGCATGGATACCGTTACCGAGCATCGCATGGCGATCGCTATGGCAAGACAGGGTGGTATCGGAATTATCCATAAGAATATGTCTATCGAAAAGCAGGCAGAGGAAGTGGATAAGGTAAAGCGCTCTGAAAACGGCGTTATCACCGACCCGTTTTATTTATCCCCGGAGCATACCCTGGCAGACGCCAACGAGCTGATGGCCAAGTTCCGCATCTCCGGCGTGCCGATCACCGAGGGCCGGAAGTTGGTAGGTATCATCACCAACCGCGATCTGAAGTTTGAAACTGATTTTTCCAAGAAAATCAAGGATTCCATGACCTCCGAGGGACTGGTTACCGCAAAGGAAGGTATTACCCTGGAGGAAGCCAAGGCGATCCTGGCCAAGGCAAGAAAAGAGAAGCTGCCCATCGTTGACGACGATTTCAATTTAAAGGGCTTAATCACCATCAAAGATATTGAAAAGCAGATCAAGTATCCGAATTCCGCCAAGGACGCGAAGGGAAGACTGCTCTGCGGCGCAGGCGTAGGTATCACCAGCAATGTACTGGAGCGTGTGGACGCCCTGGTAAAGGCGCAGGTGGACGTAATCGTGCTGGATTCCTCCCATGGACATTCCGCCAACGTTATCCGCTGCCTGAAGATGATCAAGGAAGCATATCCGGAACTGCCGCTGATCGCAGGCAATATCGCTACCGGCGAAGCTGCAAAGGATCTGATTGAAGCAGGAGCAGACGCAGTGAAGGTTGGCATCGGACCGGGCTCCATCTGTACCACCCGTGTGGTATCCGGTATCGGCGTACCGCAGATCAGCGCGATTATGGACTGCTACGAGGTAGCGAAGGAGTATGGCGTCCCGGTTATCGCCGACGGCGGTATCAAATACTCCGGAGATATTACTAAGGCCATTGCCGCAGGCGCCAATGTCTGCATGATGGGAAGCATGTTCGCAGGCTGCGATGAGGCTCCCGGCGAGTTCGAGCTGTTCCAGGGAAGAAAATACAAGGTATACCGTGGCATGGGCTCTATCTCCGCTATGGAGAACGGCAGCAAGGATCGCTATTTCCAGGAGGGAGCAAAGAAGCTGGTTCCCGAAGGTGTAGAGGGCCGTGTGGCATACAAGGGAAGCGTGGAGGACACTATTTTCCAGATGCTGGGCGGACTTCGTTCCGGTATGGGACTCTGCGGAACACCGACCATCGAGGAATTGAAGCAGAGAGGACGCTTTATTAAGATTACCGCGGCGTCCCTGAAGGAGAGCCATCCTCACGATATTCATATCACCAAAGAGGCTCCGAACTACAGCACTGAGTCATAAAAAGCGGATATATAGAGAAAGCTTAAAAATAATTTTCAGGGAAAAGCTGGCATTTCATGTCAGCTTTTCTTTTTCTCTGTGGGGATTGCGCGGAGTTTTGAAAAAATTTTCGGGCTGTTCATAAAAAATTAAGTATTTGTTGTAGTAAAATGTAAACAGATTGCGTTATAGTAAATGTAACATGATTTCGGGAGGAAGCTGCGCATGCTGATGTACCTGTCCATACTGGACACCCAGGACGAAAAAGAAAAATTTACAGAGGTCTATGAGCAGTATCAGCATTTCTGCTGGTATGTGGCCAACCAGATGCTGGGCGACGATCATCTGGCGGAGGACGCCGTACAGGAGACCTTTCTGGCACTGACCAGACATTTGGACAAGATCGAGGTTGTCGAGAGTTCCAAAACCCGAAAGTTTCTGATGACGATTGTGAAAAGCAAGGCCATTGACATTCTGCGCAAGCAAAAGGGCGAGCTGTCCATGGAAGAACTGGAATACGAGATTCCAACCGGCGAGCCGGACGCTCTAAGCCAGTACATAACCCGGGAAAATTATAACGCCATCGTATCCAGCGTTTTGGAGTTGGAGGAGAACTACCGGGTGATTTTCGAATACAAGTATGTACACGGGCTTTCGGACCGGGAAATTGGCGATTTGCTGGGGATTTCTTCCAAAACCGTCAACGTGCGGTACTACCGGGCACGGAAAAAACTTCAGTTCATGCTGACAAAGGAGGGAGCAGGCAGTGCGGGACGATAAGAAGAGAGAAGAGCTGGAAAAAGAACTGCTTGCGGAAGCCTTCGATGAATGTATGGATGAACAGTTAAGCTTTATTCCGTCGGAGCGGGAAATCGCGCGCATGCACCGGTATTCCGAAGATTTTCAGCAAAACATGCAGGAGCTCCTGGATGCGGGCGGTAAGCCGAAGCGGAAGAAAAACACCATTACGCAGCGGGAATTTGTCTACAGCTTCAATAAGATTGCGGCTTGTATCCTGGCGGTTTTGGTGGTGAGCGGCGTCTGCACCGGTCTGTTTTTGGCAGGCGGAAAAAAGAGCAGCGGGACAGCTGATACGGCAGCTCCGGAGACAGCATCCATCATGGAAGACAGCGTCGAAGAGGCGGCGGATGAAGGCGTGGAAACAGAGGGCGAAAGCGCAGAGAACACAGCAGCGGCGTCCGCTGCAGGGAAAGAAAACGCGCCGGAGAAAATCACCTTCGCGGGTCATGATATCTACCTGACCCAGGAACAGAATGTGACCGCCGAGACCGAGAGTGTAAAGACTCTGGTATCCAGCCCGGTGATCGCGCGGGACGCAGAAGTGGTAAAAGTCACAATTGGTAACATCAGCGAGACACCCATTTCCTATAACGCCAATATGGAATTACAGGTACAAAAAGACGGCGCCTGGTACGTGGTGACCAGAAACAGCGAGCCTGTGGGGCAGCAGGACACTACCGTGGTCCTGGAGCCCGGTATGGCCCAGGATGAAGAACTGGATCTGACCGACTATGATCTGGATTATGACGCAGACGCCTACCGGATTATCACCTATGTAGACGGCGAGCCCTTCAGTGCCGGATTCCGATTCGAGAGCGTAGAACAGGGATTGGAGGAAGCTCTGGAGGAAAATAAATGAAAAAGAGAGTATGGATCATGGCCATTTTGATGGCAGGCACACTGGCAGCGGGTTGCGGCGGAGCATCCAAAGATACCATGAGTGCTGCCAGCGTAACCGAAGAAACCAGCGCGGACTACGGCGCATATGAAAATGAGGCCTGGGACGACGTGGCGGAAGACGGCGCAGTCACCGCCGAATCCGGCATCGAGATACCGACAAACACCAGCCAGAAGCTGATCAAAACCGTCACCCTGAACATGGAAACCAGAGAATTCGAGACAGTACTTTCCGGTATCCAGGCCAAAGTTACCGAGACCGGCGGATACACGGAAACATCTGAGGTAAACGGAAGCAGCTACTACGGAAGAGGCAACCGCTCCGCCTGGCTGACCTTACGCATTCCCGCCGACAAACTGGACACCTTCGTCACCACCGTCAGCGGCCTGGGCAACGTCACCAGCAAAAGCGAAAGTGTTGAAGACATCACCCTGCAGTACGTAGACACCGAAAGTCACAAAAAAGCCCTGGAAACCGAACAGGACCGTCTGCTGACCCTCATGGAACAGGCCGAAAGCATGGACGACATCATCAAAATCGAAACCCGCCTGTCCGAAATCCGTTACGAACTGCAAACCTATGAAACCACCCTACGCACCTACGACAACCAGGTCTCCTACAGCACTGTCAACATCGATCTCTACGAAGTAGACCGTGAAAGCGCCCCGGAAAAGCAAAGCTTCGCAAGCGAACTAAAAACCCGCCTGACCGATAATATCTACCACATCAGCCGAGGTCTCCGAAGCTTCGCCATCTGGTTCGTAGCATCTCTCCCCTACTTCGCGATCTTCGCAGCAGCGGCCTTTATTGTTATAAAAATCGTGCGGAAAATCGTCTGGAAAAAGCCGATTTTCCATAAAAAAGATGAGCCCACCGATCCGACATCAAAAGAGTAGAACCAAACCACGCCCGCCCTGTCTCTCAACAGAGAGCGGGCGGGCTCTGCTGTACAAAACCGGGCGAAGGGCATTCACAACCAGACCCGTCCATTTATGATTCCCTCTTCCCTGTCCCCCAAAAATCTGCTATAATAATCATAATTGGCGAAGTTTCGTGAATTTTTCAAAAATCCCCAAAATTTGATAAAAAGGGAGGACCCACACCCCATGAAAACCCTGGACATCTCATTCCGATATCCCATAAAAACAGGCTCCTACCACCGCCCCGGCATCGAACGCCAGGGAGCGTGGATAAGCTTCACGGCTGCTGTTCCAGCAGAAAAGAACTGCGCCTTGCTCCTGTATAAAAAAGGAAGCCCGGAAGCCGAGATCGAGATCCCCATGGAATACAGCACCCGCTACGGCGACCTGCGTTCCGTCGAAATAGAAAAGCTTCCTATAGAAAAATACGAATATAACTACCGCATTGCAGGCACCATCGTGACAGACCCCTACGCCCGCCGTATCTCCGGACGCAAAACCTGGGGACAGGCGCCGGCAGGAGAGGCTGCTTTGCGCGGCTGTATCATATCCGATGAGTTTGACTGGGAGGGTGACGAGCCTCTGCAGATCCCCTATACCGATGTGATTGCCTACGCCACCCATGTGCGCGGCTTCACGAAACATCCCACATCCGGCGCCCGTGCCAAAGGCACCTTCGCAGGTGTGCGGGAAAAAATCCCCTATCTGAAGGCGCTTGGCATCAATCAGCTGGAACTGATGCCGGTCTATGAGTTCGCGGAAGTGGAGGCCTGGGACGAAAAACGGCCAGCTATCCGTCGGGGCAGATCCGACGAACCCCTGATGAACTACTGGGGCTACACCGACAGCTATTATTTTGCGCCGAAGGCCTCTTACGCGGCTTCCAATGACCCGGTGCGGGAATTAAAAACGCTGGTAAAGGAGCTGCATAAAAACGGCATTGAGCTGGTGCTGGAATTCTATTTCCCAAAAGCCATGCAGACTGCCCGGGTACTGGACTGCATCCGCTACTGGGTACTGGAATACCACATAGACGGAGTTCACGTAAATCGGGATCATACGCCGGTGGAGGCACTGGCCCAGGAGCCGCTTCTCAGCCACACGAAAATCATGTCCGAGGGCTTCGGACTGGATGAGATTTACGACGGGCGTACTGTTCCGGGTTTCCGCAATCTGGCAGAATATAACGACGGTTTTATGATGGATATCCGTCGTTTCCTGAAGGGCGACGAGGGCATGCTCCCGGCTTTTATCTGGAGAGAGCGGAAAAATCCGGAGCGTCATGCGGTCATGAACTATCTGGCAGGCCATAACGGATTTACCCTGATGGACGCGGTGTCCTACGATGAGAAGCACAACGAGGCCAACGGCGAGGATAACCGGGACGGTACCGACTACAACTATAGCTGGAACTGCGGCGAGGAAGGACCGAGCCGGAAGAAAAAGACCCTGGAGCTTCGTTCCAGACAGCTTCGTAACGCCTTGGTGATGCTGTATCTCGGTCAGGGCGTTCCGGTGCTGTACGGCGGCGACGAACACGGCAACAGTCAGTTAGGCAATAACAACGTTTACTGTCAGGACAATGAACTGTCCTGGATCAAATGGAAACCGGGCAAGGCCTGGGAATACCTGGAAGAATATGTGCGACGCCTCATTTCCTTCCGAAAGGATCATCCGGTCTTTCATCAGGACGCGGAGCTTCGGCAGACTGATTACCTGTCCTGCGGCCATCCGGATGTGTCCTATCATGGAAAACGGGCATGGCTGGGCGATTTTGAAAATTACAGCAGGAGCGTGGGAATTCTCTACGCAGGCGAGTATGTGTCGGCGAACTCAGAAGGAAAGGAGCATGACGATTCCTTCTACGTGGCCTACAATATGCACTGGATTCCCCATGAATTCGCACTTCCGAAGCTGCCGGGCAAACAGGTCTGGACCATTGCCCTGGATACGGGAATCGAAGGTACAGATGGGATCCATGCGGAGGGCAGCGAAGAGGTCCTTACAGATCAGCGCACTGTGACCGTTCCGGAGCGGACCATACTGGTGTTGCGGGGACAGACAAGGCGGAAAGAGAAAAAAGAGCAGAAGGAACAGAAAAAACAGGCAGGAGCAGAGGCAGAATGAAAGCTTGGAACCATTTTTGCACCATTACAGAACATAAAATCATGGTCATGCGGCATTGCTTCAAGATAGGGCTGTACCGGCAGGGACTGCTGCACGACATGTCCAAATATACGCCCACGGAATTTATACCGGGCTGTAAATACTATCAGGGCTACAGAAGCCCCAATAATGCCGAGCGGGAGGACAAGGGCTATTCAGCGGCCTGGCTTCACCATAAGGGCCGCAACAAGCACCATTACGAGTACTGGATTGATTACAGCGTAGGTCCGGTGAAGGGCATGACCGGCATGAAGATGCCCAACCGCTATGTGGCCGAGATGATGATGGATCGCATGGCTGCGTCCAAAATCTACAATAAGGGTCATTATGATCAGCATGAGTCTCTGAAATATTATGAAAAGGGAAAAGATTCCTATATGATTCACGATGAGACCCGGGCACTTCTGGAGCATCTGCTTCACCTGCTGGACGAGCAGGGCGAGGAGGCGCTGTTCGCTTACATGCGCGCCAACATTGTAGGTAAGAAGGAGTATCCGAAGATTCCTCCCAGACCCTGGCAACTGGCAGGCGACGGTCATTACGTTTCGGACGTGGAGCTTCTGCGGCTTCAGAAGGAGCAGGAGAAGGCGTCCGGAAAATAAAAAAGGAAATGGGGAACCGGTGCAGAATATTATAAATAGAGGAAAACTGATAACCATGCAGTACAGCATCATAAAGAGGTGGATGTATGACTATACGCGAAAGCACGGAACAGTGGGAAAGCGATTATTTAAGTCCGTATGCTTCTCTGAGTAAGAATTCCAGGGGGCGGGATCGGTATGAGCCACCCTGTGATATCCGGCCAGTCTATCAGAGAGACCGGGACCGGATTTTGCACTGCAAGTCCTTTCGTCGTCTGAAGCATAAGACCCAGGTTTTCCTGACGCCCCGGGGCGACCACTATCGTACCCGTCTGACCCACACCCTGGAGGTTTCCCAGATAGCCAGAACCATGGCAAAGGCCCTGCGCCTCAATGAGGATCTGACCGAAGCTGTCGCCCTGGGTCACGATCTGGGACATACGCCTTTCGGACACGCAGGCGAGAGGGTCCTAAACGACCTTTGCAGCGCCGGCTTCGCTCATTATGAGCAGAGTGTCCGCGTGGTGGAAAAACTGGAAAAAAGCGGGAAAGGCCTGAATCTGACCTGGGAGGTGCGTGACGGCATCCGAAATCACCGGACCAGCGGCCATCCGTCTACCCTGGAGGGTAAGCTGGTACGTTTTTCCGATAAAATTGCCTATATCAATCACGATATTGACGACGCCATCCGCGCCGGGATTCTGGAGGAGACAGATATTCCAAAAGAATACCGGGATATTTTGGGCAGCACGACGCGGGAGCGGCTGAACACGCTTGTACATGACGTCATTTCCCAGAGCATGGGAAAGTCGGACATCTGTATGTCCGCAGAGGTGGAGGGAGCCATGCACGCGCTCCGCAGCTTCATGTTCAACAATGTGTATACGAATCCCATCGCCAAGGGCGAGGAGGTTAAGGCGCGGAATATGCTGGAGGGGCTGTTTTCCTATTATATGGAGCATCCGGAGGAACTTTCGGATGAGTTTAAGGCCATGCTGGCCAGTGGTCGGGATCCACTGGAGATCGTGGTGTGCGATTACATATCCGGCATGACAGACCAGTACGCGATTTATAAGTTTGAAGAATACTTTGTTCCAAAAGCATGGAACGCATAGGTGGCAGAATAGATGTATTATGCAGAAGAATTGATCGAAGAGGTGCGCTCGCGGAATGACATCGTAGATGTGATTTCCGGGTACGTGCGGCTTCAGCGGAAGGGATCCAGCTATTTCGGACTCTGCCCCTTCCACAGTGAGAAGTCCCCGTCCTTTTCGGTGTCGCCGGGCAAGCAGATGTATTATTGCTTCGGCTGCGGCGCAGGCGGCAATGTCTTTACATTTTTAATGGAATATGAAAATTATACTTTTCCCGAGGCGGTGAAGGTATTGGCTGACCGGAGCGGCGTGGATCTGCCGGAGGTGGAATACTCCGAGGAGGCCAGACTTCAGGCGGACTTAAAGAGCCGGCTTCTGGAGATTCAGAAAAAAGCGGCGAAATACTACTACTATCAGCTCCGGCAGCCCAAGGGCCGGGTGGGGTATGAGTATCTGAAAAATCGGGCGCTTACGGATGAGACCATTCAAAAATTCGGACTGGGCTATTCTGGGCAGCAGACGAAGGAATTGTACCAGTACCTGAAGCATGAGGGGTATTCGGACGCCCTCTTGAAGGAGTCGGGGCTGTTCAGCATAGATGAACGGAGCGGCGTCTACGATAAGTTCTGGAACCGGGTGATGTTCCCGATTATGGACGCCAATCATCGGGTCATCGGCTTCGGAGGCCGTGTCATGGGCGACGCGAAGCCCAAGTATCTGAACTCGCCGGAGACAAAGATTTTCGATAAGAGCAGGAACCTGTATGGGCTGAATTTTGCCCGCAGCTCCCGGAAAGGAAACCTGATTATCTGTGAAGGCTATATGGATGTGATAGCCCTTCATCAGGCAGGCTTCAGCCAGGCGGTGGCGTCCCTGGGAACGGCGCTGACCACCCAGCAGGCGATTCTCATGAAACGCTACGCCGACGAGGTGCTGGTGACCTACGACAGTGACGAGGCCGGAACCAAAGCGGCTCTCCGGGCGATCCCGATTCTGAAGGAAGCGGGACTGACCATGCGGGTCATCAATATGAAGCCCTACAAGGATCCGGATGAATTTATCAAAAATATGGGGCGCGAAGCCTTTCAGCAGCGTATCGACGAGGCTCAGAGCAGCTTCCTCTTTGAGGTGGAGGTGCTGGAGCGTCAGTACAACTTAAAGGATCCGGCCCAGAAGACGGCATTTTTTGATGAAACCTCGAAGAAGCTTTTGGGTTTTTCCGATGAAATCGAGCGTAATAATTATATCGAGGCCATAGCGGCCAAATACGGCACCGGCTACGAGGCCCTGCGGCGGAAAGTTAACCAGCTGGGTCTATCCTTAGGCGGACAGGCTCCGTCGCCGCGCCCCCGGGACGTATCGTCCGCTAAAAAAGAAAAGGACGAGGGAACGGCGGCGTCCCAGAAGCTATTGCTTACCTGGATGATTTCCGATGAGCAGTATTCCCGGGTTATAAGGCGTTACATCCGTCCGGAAGATTTCAGCGTGCCACTGTACGCTGAGATTGCGCGGATGCTGTATGAGCAGCAGGATCAACAGGGGAAATTAAACCCCGCCGGAATTTTAAGCCGTTTTGAAAACGCGGAGGAGCAGCGGGAGGCCGCAGCTGTATTCAACGCCCAGTTAAAGCAGGTGGAGACCAGAGAGGAGAATGAAAAAGCCCTGCAGGAGACCATTTACAAAATCCGGCAGGAAGCATTGAACCGCAGAGGAAAAGAGCTTGCGCCCACCGATATGGCGGGACTGCAAAAGCTTATACAGGAGCGGCGGGAGCTTCAGAAACTGCATATTTCACTGGATTAAGGATAAAATACTAACAAGTTATGGAAGGATGGAACAACATGGAAGAAAACGCAGCAAAGTTTGAGGAGAAATTAAAAGAGCTTCTGGTAATGGCGAAGAAGAAAAAGAATATTCTGGAGTACCAGGAGATCAGCGACTTCTTTGCGGAGTTTGATCTGGATCCGGATCATATGGAGAAAATCCTGGAGTATCTGGAGGCCAATAATATCGATGTGCTTCGGATTACCGGCGATGGGGACGAGCCCGATGACGCCCTGCTTCTGGCAGAGGATGACGACGACATGGACGTGGAGCAGTTAGACCTCTCCATTCCCGACGGCGTCAGCATCGAGGACCCGGTTCGTATGTATCTGAAGGAGATCGGTAAGGTTCCCCTTCTGAGCGCAGACGAGGAGATTGAACTGGCAAAGCGTATGGAAGAAGGCGACGAGGACGCGAAGAAGCGTCTGGCCGAGGCCAATCTTCGACTGGTAGTCAGCATAGCGAAGCGTTACGTGGGTCGCGGTATGCTCTTCCTGGATCTGATTCAGGAAGGAAACTTAGGACTCATCAAGGCGGTAGAGAAGTTCGATTACCGAAAAGGATATAAATTTAGTACCTATGCTACCTGGTGGATTCGTCAGGCTATCACAAGAGCCATTGCCGATCAGGCACGGACCATCCGTATTCCGGTGCATATGGTGGAGACCATCAACAAGCTGATCCGCGTGTCCCGTCAGCTGCTGCAGGAGCTGGGACGTGAACCTACTCCGGAGGAGATCGCGGCAGAGATGAAGCTGCCGGTGGAGCGTGTGCGTGAAATTCTGAAGATTTCCCAGGAACCGGTTTCCTTGGAGACGCCTATCGGTGAGGAGGAGGACAGCCATCTGGGCGATTTCATTCAGGACGACAATGTACCGGTCCCGGCAGACGCTGCGGCATTTACCCTGCTGAAAGAGCAGTTGGTAGAGGTTTTAAGCACCTTGACAGACCGGGAGCAGAAGGTTCTGCGCCTGCGTTTCGGTCTTGATGATGGGCGTGCCCGGACACTGGAAGAAGTTGGAAAGGAATTTAACGTAACCCGTGAGCGAATCCGTCAGATTGAGGCGAAAGCACTTCGGAAGCTGCGTCATCCGAGCCGCAGCCGGAAGCTCAAGGATTACCTGGACTAGGAAAATGAATATTTCAAGACGACTGAACCGACTGGCAGAGCTGGTCACAGAGGGCAGCCGGCTGGCAGATGTGGGAACAGATCACGGATATGTTCCCCTTTGTCTTTGCAGGGAGAAAAAGATCCCGTCGGCGATAGCCATGGACATCAATGAGGGGCCTCTTAAGCGGGCAAAAAGCCATATCGCTGATGCCGGACTGGAGAATTACATAGAGACGCGGCTGTCTGACGGACTGCATGAGTTAAAAGGCGGCGAGGCGGACACGGTGCTTATCGCCGGCATGGGCGGCGCGTTGATGGTGCGGATTCTGACGGAAGGAACCCGGGCGCTTATGGGTGTGCGGGAGCTGGTGCTGCAGCCCCAGTCGGAAATTGACGAGGTGCGGCGGTGGCTGTGTACCCACGGCTGGCATATCATGAAGGAAGATATTTTGCTGGATGAGGGGAAATATTATCCCATGTTCAAGGCCGTACCGGGTGAGACGGAAGGCTATACGGAGGCGGAGTACCGCTTCGGAAAGCTGGGACTCCAGGAATCTCCGGAGGTGCTGGCGGATTTCCTGGAGAAGAGGCTTGAGGTAAACCGGCAGATAGAGGCTGGGCTTCCGAAGAATGATGACGGACGGATTGCGGCGCGGAGAGCGGAAGTGGCGGCGGAAATCGGGCTGCTGACAGAAGTGCTGAGCTGTATAACAAGCTGGCGATAAATACAAAAATTTACAATGTACAGTAACAAAACAGGAGCGTATAGAGAATGAGATGTCAGGATATTCTGGATAAAATCGAGGCGCGGTATCCGCGCAAATATGCCTGTGACTGGGACAATGTGGGCCTTCTGGCTGGAAGCCGGGAGCGGGAAGTGGATACAGTCTACATTGCCCTGGACGCTACTGACGAGGTGGTGGACGCGGCTTCCGAGTGCGGCGCGCAGCTGCTGCTGACCCATCACCCGATGATTTTCGGCGGCCTGAAATCTGTGACCACCGACGATTATGTGGGCGAACGGCTGATTCGCCTGATTCGAAACGACATTTCCTATTATGCCATGCATACCAATTATGATGTGATGGGAATGGCGGAGCTGGCGGCGGATATGCTGGATCTGAAGGATAGAAAGGTACTGGAGGAAGTGCTGGACGGCGAAGGCATCGGCCGTGTGGGCGATCTGCCTCGGAGTATGACCCTGGAGGAGTGTGCCAACTTTGTCAAAGGGCGCTTCGGGCTTCCCAATGTGAAGATTTTCGGAGAGCCGGAGAAGCAGGTGCAGCGGGCAGCCATCTGTCCGGGATCAGGCAAGAGCGAGGCGAAGCCGGCGCTCTCTATGGGAGCGGAAGTCTATATCACCGGTGATATCGATCATCACACCGGCATTGATATGGCGGACTGCGGTATGGCGATCATTGACGCAGGACATTACGGAGTGGAGCATATCTATATCGCGGATATGGAGCATTTTTTGAAGGAAAACTGTCCGGAGCTCCGTGTGTATACTGCGCCGGTGAAGCAGCCCTTTCAGGTGCTGTAAAAGATACTCGAAAAATGGAAGTTTCATGGCTGCTGTATCAGAACATGCAGCTGCCAATGTAAAATATGGAGGTGCGGCATATGAAAATGGTAAAGGTAAGTCTGAACGGAAAAACATATGAATATCCGGAAGGAACCCGATATCTGGAAATCGCGGCGGATATGCAAAAGGATTATTCCCACGATATCGTGCTGGTGTCAGTCAATAAGCGTCTGCGGGAGCTGAACAAGAAGCTGTACGAGGATGCGGAGCTTGTATTTTACACCACGGCGGATATGGTAGGGGCCCAGTCTTACCGACGCAGCCTGACGATGCTGCTGATGAAAGCTATCTACCGGGTGGCGGGCCACGATCATGTGACACGGGCCCAGGTACATTATTCCCTGAGCAACGGTTATTACTGTACTGTGGAGGGCGACGTGCAGGTCGACGGCACGTTCCTTGCGGCGGTGAAGGCGCAGATGCAGGAATATGTGGCGCGTAAGACTCCTATCGAGAAAAAAAATGTGGGTACGGACAAGGCGCTTCGCATCTTTCATAACCATCGGATGTACGATAAGGAAAAGCTGTTCCGCTACCGCCGGGCTTCCCGGGTAAATATCTACAATATCGGTGAATTTGAGGATTATTACTATGGCTATATGGTGCCGGATACAGGGTATCTCAAGTATTTTGAGCTGTATCCTTACGATGAAGGCTTTGTACTTCAGTTCCCGACTGCCGCAGAGCCGGAAAAGATTCCGCCCTTCGCACCCCAGCATAAGGTATTTCAGGTAATGAAGGAATCTGCAAAATGGGGCGATCTGCTGGGTATTTCCACTGTCGGCGATCTGAACGACTGTATCGCCCGGGGTGGCCTGCATCAGCTGATTATGACTCAGGAGGCCCTGCAGGAACGGAAAATTGCGGAGATTGCAAGCCGGATTGCGGCAGATCGCAGTCGAAAGTTTATCATGATCGCGGGACCTTCTTCCTCGGGCAAGACGACATTTTCCAGAAGACTGTCCATCCAGCTGGCGGCGGCAGGTTTGAAGCCGCACCCTATTTCCGTTGACAATTATTTCGTAGAGCGGGAAATGACGCCCCGGGATGAAAATGGAGACTATAACTTCGAATGCCTGGAGGCCATGGATATCGAGCTGTTTAACCGGCAGATGTGCGAGCTTCTGGAGGGCAAAACCGTGGAACTGCCGTACTTCAATTTCAAGACCGGAAAGAAGGAGTATAACGGCGACTATATGACTATGGGAGAGGATGACATTCTGGTGATAGAGGGCATTCACTGTCTGAACGACAAGCTGTCCCACAGTCTGCCCCGGGAGAGTAAGTTTAAGATCTACATCAGCGCTCTGACACAGCTGAATGTAGATGAGCACAACCGGATCCCGACTACCGATGGCAGACTCATCCGCCGTATGGTCCGCGACGCGCGGACACGCGGAGCCAGCGCAGCCCGCACTATTTCCATGTGGCCTTCGGTCCGCAGAGGCGAGGAGGAGAATATCTTCCCCTACCAGGAGGAGGCGGATGTGGTATTTAATTCCGCATTGATTTATGAACTTTCGGTTCTGAAGCAGTATGCGGAGCCGCTGCTTTTCGGCATCGACCGGGAAGCACCGGAGTATCTGGAGGCCAAGCGGCTTTTGAAGTTCCTGGATTATTTCCTGGGAGTAGACAGTACGAATATTCCGGATAACTCGCTGGTGCGGGAGTTTATTGGGGGCGGGTGCTTCCGGTTATAAGGGAAAAACCGTTTGGTTGAAGACGGACGGTTGAAAAAGGAGCTTTCCACGCTCGGGCGCAATTAGGCCCTCCTTAGGAAAGCTCCTTTTTCAACCTGTTTTTCGGTGCAATGCACAAAAATTTTCGGTTCATTTTGTACAATCCACCAATTGACACTCACTCCTCCCCATGCTACTATAATGCCGTCATGTGAATACGTATTCACAAACATAAACACTGGTTTTTACAAGTATTACAACATAGAAGAAAACCATATCGACAGGAGAGATAACCCATGATTACAATGACCGAAATCGCCCGCCTCACCGGCGTGTCGCAGCCTACCGTATCCCGGGTGCTGAACGGCAACACTTCCGTGAAACCGGAGGTGCGGGAAAAAGTGCTGGCTTGTGCCAGAGAACATAATTTTCAACCCAATGCCATGGCCCGGGGGCTGGTGGGCAGCGGAACCAAGCTCATCGGCGTGGTGCTGACCGATATCTCCAACTCCTTTTTCGCGGATTTGGAGAAATATATGGAGCAGGCGGCGAGAAAAAAGGGCTACAGTCTGATTCTGTTTAACTCGGATTACGATCGGGAGAAGGAAAAACACTGTCTGGACGTCATGCGGCGCTACCGGGTGGACGGCCTGATTATCGTGCCGGTGGCAGAGCATGACGCCGCGTTCCGGGAAGACATCAAAGCCCTGGATATCCCGGCTGTGGCTATTACCCGGGAGACTGACCAGATGGATTGTGTCTACATTGAGCATGCAGAGGCAGGCGCACAGGTGGCGGAGCATCTGAAAAGCGTTGGCTGCGAATACTATATCTTTGTGGGAACGACTGAAGATAAAAAGTATCTGGGCTTCGCAGAGAGGATGAAGAAAGCGGATCCGTATTTTGAGCAGAAGCTGACCCTGATAGAGACAAAGAATTCACGGGAAATGGAAGGCATTTTGAAGGCTCATTTTGACACACATCCGGGAAAAACCGGTATCTTCGCTTATAATGACCGCCGTGCCGTACAGGTTCACGGCATTTTGCAGAAGCTTGGTATCTCGATGCCGGAGCGTGCAGCCCTGGTGGGCTTCGATAACACCTATACCTGCGAGTACCTGTACCCGGCCCTGTCCAGCGTCTCCCAGCCAAACCGGGAGATGGCGGAAGAGGCCGTAAACATCCTGATAAAGAACATCAAGCAGCCGGAAAGCAGGGAGCTCGTCGCTCATCCTATGGGGGCACAGCTTATCGTCCGGGAAAGCTCAGAGATTTCAGAAAAGGAGAGAACGAAATGAACGCACTGCATCGCACCTGGGAAAAACTGATTTTCCAGACCCTCACGGAAGCGGAACAGATGCCGAAACGCTGGCGCCCGGGCTTTCATATCGCCCCGCCGGTGGGATGGCTCAACGATCCGAACGGACTCTGTCAGTACAAGGGCGTCTACCATGCCTTTTATCAGTATTCCCCCTTCGATGAGAAGGGCGGCCTGAAATTCTGGGCCCACTGTACCAGCAGGGATATGCTCCACTGGAAGCTGGAGGGCGTTCCGCTGGTGCCGGATCAGCCCTATGACTGCCACGGGGTCTACTCCGGTTCCGCGGTCATAGAGGACGATCGTATGTATCTCTACTACACAGGAAATGTGAAAGAACTGGGCGATTACGACTACATCAACCAGGGTCGCCAGGCTAACACAGTCCGGGCCGTGAGTCTGGATGGGATCCATTTTGACCGGAAAGAACTGCTTTTGACTAACGCCGATTATCCCATGGACCTGACCTGCCATGTGCGGGATCCCAAGGTCTGGAAGAAAAATGGCCGCTGGTACATGGTACAGGGCGCACGCACCAAAGAGGATCAGGGCGTGGTACTCCTCTTTACGTCCGGCGACGGCGTCAAATGGTTCTGCACCCACCGCCTCAAGTCTCCGAAGCCCTTCGGATTCATGTGGGAATGCCCGGATTTGTACGAGGTGGACGGACACACAGTCTTAAGTATCTCACCCCAGGGCGTAGAAGCGGACGGTTTGAAATACAACAACGTCTATCAGAGTGTCACCACCTTCCTGGATGGCGATTTCCGCACCACTTCGGTGAGCGGTGAATTCCGGGAGCTGGACGGCGGCTTTGATTTCTACGCGCCCCAGACCTTCGAGACTGAGGACGGACGGCGCATCGAAATCGGCTGGATGGGCATGGCGGATGTGGATGCGTTCTACACGAATCGCACGGTGGAGGATGGCTGGCAGCATGTACTGACCCTGCCGAGAGAACTGTCTGTGAAGGACGGCGTGCTCTGCCAGAGTCCCATCCGGGAGCTGGATGCTTATTGGACAGCGGAGCAGTCCTTTGAAAATGATTTTGCAGGCATGATGGGAAAGGCATTTGAAATCGAGCTTTCGGATGGAAATGAACTGGAAGAAAATGTAAAAATTACACTAGCGGAGTATCTTTGGCTGACATGGAACAGCAAAGAACAGATTTTCCGCATGGAATTTAAAGACAAGCTATTGGGATCAGGCCGTACAATGCGCGGACGTAAAATGACGAGACTGACAGATATGAGAGTGATTGTGGACGCCTCCTGTGTGGAAGTGTTCTTAAACGGCGGCAAGGATGTATTTTCCACCCGGTTCTATCCGGACGGGGAAGAAATAGAAGTCACAGTGAGCGCGCCGGGAGCAAAAGGCCGGCTGCGGATGTAAATCATAAGGGAGGTAACCATGGATTACAGAAAGACAGCGGAAGCAATCTATGAGAAAGTAGGAAAGAGAGAAAATCTGGTGTCAGTGGCGCATTGCTCCACGAGACTCCGGCTGGTACTGGCGGATGATAAGAAATGCGACGCAAAGGCAGTGGAAGACATTGACGGCGTCAAGGGCGTATTCAGCGCGTCCGGACAGCTGCAGGTCATCTTGGGAACGGGCGTCGTTAATAAGGTTTACGACGAGTTCCTTGCCATTTCCGGGATGACGGGTGTCAGCAAGGAGGAGGCCAAGGAAGCGGCGGCTCAGAAGCAGCCCTTCTACAAGCAAGCGATCAAGACTCTGGGCGACATTTTTGTTCCGATTATTCCGGCTATCGTGGCCAGCGGTTTCCTGATGGGAATCATGGAAGCGTTGAATTTTATGGTAAATAATGGGTTCCTGAATCTGGACACTTCCGGTTCCCTGTTCGTCCTGGCGAGCCTGTTTGCCAATACCGCATACACCTTCCTGCCGATTCTCATTGCCTACAGCGCGGCCAAGGTATTCGGCGGAAATCCCTATCTGGGCGCAGTCATCGGTATGATGATGATTCATCCGAATCTGCAGAACGCCTGGACGGTAGCGACCGAGGGCGTGAAGCAGACCCTTCCGGTGTGGTTCGGGCTCTATAAGGTGGATCTGGTGGGCTATCAGGGTCATGTCATCCCGGTTATCATCGCAGTTTTTGTGATGTGCCAGATTGAGAAACGCCTGCACAAGATCATTCCGGCTATGTTCGACCTGTTTGTGACCCCGCTGGTCAGCGTCTTTGTCACAGGTTACCTGACCTTTTCCATCATCGGTCCTATCTTTGTAACTGTGGAAAACGGTATCCTGAATGGGGTACAGCAGCTTCTGACCCTGCCCTTCGGTATCGGCAGCTTTATCATGGGCGGCCTTTATTCTACTACGGTAGTGGCGGGCGTCCATCATATGTATACGCTGATTGATGTGGGTCAGCTTGGCCTTTATGGAAAAACCTACTGGCTTCCGCTGGCGTCCGCAGCGAATATCGCCCAGGGCGCAGCAGCCCTGGCGGTAGCGCTGAAAACCAGAAATCAGAAGACGAAATCCATGGCAGTCCCCTCCGCCATGTCCTGCTTCATGGGAATCACCGAGCCGGCTATCTTTGGCGTAAACCTGCGGTTCTTCAAGCCCTTTATCTGCGGAGCGGCAGGTGGCGCCTGCGGAGCCCTCTATGCTTCCGTCGTGGGTCTGGGCGCAACTGGAACCGGCGTCACCGGTATCTTCGGCCTGCTGCTCTGCCTGAATGATCCGCTGAATTATATTGTGATGTTCCTTATTTCCGCAGGCTCAGCCTTTGCGTTGACCTGGGTGTTCGGGTACAAGGATCCGGTGGAGACAAAGGCTGCTCCGGCAGAGAAAGTCCCTGTGGTAAGTGAGTCTCCGGCAACGGAAAAGGAAGGTTCCCGAGGCGGCGCGGTATACGCTCCGGTCACTGGCGAGGCTATTTCCTATACGGAGATCGCGGATCCGACCTTTGCATCCGGCGTTCTGGGCAAGGGCGCAGGTATCCGTCCGGAGAAGGGCGAGATCCAGGCTCCCTTTGACGGAACCGTTACCATGGTTTTTGATACGAAGCATGCCATCGGACTGGAAAGCGCGGACGGCACGGAGCTTCTGATTCATGTGGGGCTCAATACGGTAGAATTAAAGGGAAGATATTTTACTTCCTTATGCGAAGCTGGTGCAAAGGTGAAACAGGGCGATAAGCTTCTGGAATTCGATATAGAGGCCATCAGGACAGCCGGCTACGACGCCACTGTAGCGGTTCTGGCGTCTGCCCCGGAAAATGTGAAGGACATAAAGACCGGGCACGTGGAGGCCGGAGAGAAGTTGTTTGAGACCTGTGGGAACTAAATAGAGCTAAATGCGGCTTCTTTTACCGGAAATCAGGAAAAGGAGCCGCATTTTTGTGTAGAATTTTATTTTAATAAATGTGCTTCCATACGCCGAATATAGGGTTCCAGCGTGTAGCGATCTACGAGAGCAGTCGTAGTGCCCTGTCGAGTGGTACTTAAGCCTGCGGCGTAAGTGGCGATTTTGGCTGCAGAGATCAGATCGTAATCATAAAGCAGGTAGGATACCAGCGTGGAAATAAAAGCATCTCCGGCACCGGAACTGTCTACGGAAATAACATCAATAGCCGGGAGTGAGCAAGAAAATTCCCGGGAACGGATGTAGCAGCCTTTGGAACCAAGAGTTACGATAACTGTTTGGATGCCCTTAGATAAAAGAAAACTGGTTTTTTCTTCCATACTGTCTGAACCAGGACAGATTTCATTTAATTCATCTAGATTTGGTACCAGTATATCAATAAGTTTTAAAAGCTTGGTTGGAAGAAAAGTGCAGGCGCTAGGTTTCAGGACGGTGGTAAGTCCATGCTTTTTTGCAAGTTCAGCAGCTTTAATTTCCACGATCGCGTTTCTGAAAAATCCGCTTTTTGTTATATAGGATAAGATATAAATAAGGTGAACAGTCTACGCGTGTCCCGTCGCCGATTCTTGGTGATGACTGCCGTTGGGTAAAGGATCGGGAGATGACTAGCCGTCACGAGATCCGTGTGGCCAATTACTGTCAGAGAGATCTGATTTTCGGAGATCTGGTGGCATATCTGAATCATGATTGAATATAAAAAAGAAAGATTTTGATTTATTTGGAAATTCCTTGTCAAATCTGTCGCATTATAGTATTATGACTTTATGACATTGCATATTCTGGAAATGGCGCTGTCTCGGAAAAGGAGAATTTATGGCGTTGACAAAAGAAGATGCAGTTATGATATCCCAACTGTTCAGCGAGCAATTGGAAAAGCAGTTGGAGAAGCAATTGGAAAAGCATTTGGCCCCTATCCATGAACAGCTACAGGGTATTCATATGCGTTTGGACAGACTGGAAGAGTGCGTAACAAGGCTAGAGGAACGCGTAACGAGGTTGGAAGAACGCGTAACGAAGTTGGAAGAATGTATGACAGCCCTGGAGGAGCGTGTAACGAAGCTGGAAGAACGCATGACAGCCCTGGAGGAACGCGTAACGAAGCTGGAAGAACGTATGACAGCAATGGAAGAGCGCATGACGGTAATGGAAGAGCGCATGACGGTAATGGAAGAGCGCATGACAGCAATGGAAGGCCGTATGACAGCAATGGAAGGCCGTATGACAGTAATGGAAGGTCGCATGACGGCTGTAGAAGACCGCATGACTATCAACGAGGGACATATGCTGAAAGTAGAACTCCTGCTGGAGAACGATATGCTGCCGAGACTTCAGAATATCGAAGCCTGCTATACCTCTACATATCGGAGGTATCAGTTTCGGACCGAACAGATCGACACCATGCAGGAAGATGTAAATGTTTTAAAAAAAGTAGTTCAGGAGCACAGCGAGATGTTATTGAGACTGGCCTGAATGCAGGATCGTGCAATGTCTGATTGCACAAAAGAGAAAAACGCCGTAGGCTTTGCCTGCGGCGTTCATACGTTACCGGTTCTGCTGGGCCAGCTCCTTCAGCTCCTGGAAGAGCTCCAGATCCTCTCTGCTGATTTTTAGATTGGAACAGAAGGTTCTGCCGTCCGGCTCCGTGACCTTGAATTCCAGAATCGTCCCTTCGTGAATCCCGTTTTGCATGACAGAATTCAGAAAAAGCGGAAACTTAGGGTGCGCGGACTGGAAACGGTCCCAGGCGGATTTCATTTTCAAAAGCTGCATTGGATTCATAGATAATTCTCCCTGTAAAAGTATGATATCTCATTGTAGTATAAAAAGGAAAAAGAAACAAGTCTTGAACAACGTTCATTATTTTTTTCACGGATCACAGACTTTTTACAAAAAAAGACTGGACGAATTCACCATTATGTGCGAAAATATAACCAAATGCGACAAAGCGGGACTTAAGCCACCCCGGGTCGCTATTAATCCATTCTGAAAGGAGTTTTAAAATGATTTATTCACATGAAGTCGAGATGATGTGTCCGGTAGCACAGGGCGTACACCATGGCGCCGCTCCGATTCCGGAAGAAGCAAAATGGGTACAGGCGAAGGAAGTTAAAGATATTTCCGGCTTTACACACGGCATTGGCTGGTGTGCACCGCAGCAGGGAGCATGTAAGCTGACCCTGAACGTAAAGGAAGGCGTTATCCAGGAGGCACTGGTGGAGACCATCGGATGTTCCGGTATGACTCATTCCGCAGCTATGGCGTCCGAGATTCTGCCGGGCCTGACTGTACTTGAGGCTCTGAACACAGACCTTGTATGTGATGCTATCAATACCGCTATGCGTGAGCTGTTCCTGCAGATCGTATACGGACGTTCTCAGTCCGCATTCTCAGAGGATGGACTTGCAGTAGGCGCAGGCCTGGAGGACCTTGGAAAGGGACTTCGTTCTCAGGTTGGTACCATGTACGGCACTCTGAAGAAGGGACCGCGTTACCTGGAGATGGCAGAGGGCTATGTAACAGGCATCGCTCTGGATGCAGAAGACCAGATTATCGGATACCAGTTCGTTTCTCTTGGCAAGATGACAGACTTTATCAAGAAGGGTGATGACCCGAACACTGCATGGGAAAAGGCGAAGGGTCAGTATGGCCGTGTAGCAGATGCGGTTAAGATCATTGACCCGCGTAAAGAGTAATCGAGGAGGTAGATGAAAAATGGCATTGTTTGAATCATATGAAAGACGTATTGATAAGATTAACGCTGTTCTGAACAGCTATGGCATCGCTTCCATCGAGGAAGCAGAGAAGATCACAAAGGATGCTGGTCTGGATGTATACAATCAGATCAAGGGCATTCAGCCGATCTGTTTCGAGAACGCTTGCTGGGCATACATCGTAGGCGCAGCTATCGCAATCAAGAAGGACTGCCGCAAGGCAGCAGACGCTGCAGCAGCTATCGGAGAGGGCCTTCAGGCTTTCTGTATTCCGGGTTCTGTAGCTGATACACGTAAGGTAGGTCTGGGACATGGTAACCTGGGCAAGATGCTTCTGGAAGAGGAGACCGAGTGCTTCGCATTCCTGGCAGGCCATGAGTCCTTCGCAGCAGCAGAGGGCGCTATCGGTATCGCAGAGAAGGCAAACAAGGTTCGTCAGAAGCCGCTGCGCGTTATCCTGAACGGCCTTGGAAAGGACGCTGCTCAGATCATCGCAAGAATCAACGGATTTACATACGTTGAGACGGAGTACGATCCGTACACCAACGAGGTTAAGGAAGTATTCCGCAAGGCTTACTCCGAGGGACTTCGCGCAAAGGTTAACTGCTACGGCGCAAACAGCGTTCCGGAAGGCGTAGCGATCATGTGGAAGGAGAACGTAGACGTATCCATCACAGGTAACTCTACCAACCCGACCCGTTTCCAGCATCCGGTAGCAGGTACTTATAAGAAGGAGCGCCTGGAGGCAGGAAAGAAGTACTTCTCCGTAGCATCCGGCGGCGGTACAGGACGTACCCTTCACCCGGACAACATGGCAGCAGGACCTGCTTCCTACGGTATGACCGATACACTTGGACGTATGCACTCTGACGCTCAGTTTGCAGGTTCCTCTTCTGTACCGGCTCACGTAGAGATGATGGGTCTGATCGG